>QFCS01000988.1_pt1 | contig 95919 bp, 65 predicted proteins | sample 3576561 | NCBI WGS metagenome assembly QFCS01 | reverse complement strand
CCAAAAGGATAGTAATCATTGTAGGCTTTTACCTGTGCGATAAAGGGGTTATTGATATTGGAATCGATAACCAGTTTACGGTCAGAAATAACCGAAAGCACGTTGCCTAAATGGTTTGATAATTCGTATCGTTTGTCTCCTGTTCTCCTGATAAATGTTTTCTCACTATTAGCCACATAATCATCGTGAACCGAAACTCCCTGAAGAATTGCTTCACAATTGTTTGTGGGATCATGCGGACAGAGGTCACAGGCGTCGCCTATACCGTCTCCGTCTGAATCCTTTTGAGAAGGGTTAAACACATCAGGGCAATTATCACAAACATTGCCCACTCCATCTCCATCTGTATCCGCTTGATCAGCATTGGGTGTTGTTTTGCAATTATCACAAGCATCCCCCACACCATCGCCATCTGCGTCAGATTGATCGGGATTGTAAATATACGGACAATTATCGTCACTATCAACTATTCCGTCACCATCTGAATCCAGATTTTGATCCTTACAATAAAGAGCTTCAAGCGTTGTGGTTGTACCGGAAACAAGCTGTAATGAGCTTCCGGGCACTAATGGTGTACTGCTTTTAAAAATACCGTTGGATAATATCTGTGCTGTTGTGCCTTGCATCTGATTAGCAGAATGAAGACTTGCATTTGGTAATCCATCCAAGGCAAACTCCATTAAACGTGTCGGATCATCCGGATCTTTGTAGTTGTAGTCAATGGTATAAGAAAAATCACAGACCTGTCCGGAAATCCCCGGGTAAACTTTCTGTAAAAGTGTATCAAAATTGCCTCCATAGCCATAAAATTTATCCACTTTACCCAACGAATTCCTCATTGGGTCTATTCGCTTTATGTAAGGCCTTGATCCGTTGCCCTTACTACCGGTTCTGGATCTATCAGATTTTATGTTATTAAATGGTGTTGTAGCAAATGATCTTATAAAATCATTATTAATCATGTTATAAGTATTACCGTTTATTACTACCACCGGTTCATAGAACCCTGTACCGGCATTAAGGGTAAGTTTTACATTCAAATCCCATTCACTCTCCGGAATTGCATATTTAAGCTTATAGGTTTCCAATGTGTTATAACTTCTGTAGTAACTGTAAGTCCTTCTTCTGCTTCCTGTTTCTTTTGCATATATTCTGGAATAACGGTCTAGTACAATTGTAGGCACGTAACCTCCCGTGTCGTCTCTTTCAATCAGAATGTAAAAACTGCTGTTATAATATTTAAACTTACTCAGCCCTCCTTCTTCATAAAGTATGTCGTCTTGAAGCAATATTAAATTTCTTGGATTGGAATCATTATTTAACCAATTATTCCCTGAAAACTTATGATGCGTTGTTACTTCAAGCTGTTGCGTTTTGGACAAACCGGGCAAACCATCAAAAAAGTTGAGTTTTGAGTGGGTATTGCCCCATGTTAACGCATTATTACCATTTAGTGTTACCCCGTTAATTGCAGTAGAGTTACTCATAATGGTGTTTTCATATTCACCATTTCTTGCTTCAGCGTTTACGTTTCCGGCCATCCTCAGCACACTTGTGGTGGTGTTCTCCGGCAGCATTAAATCTAGTGCGATATTCTCGGTTCCTAAACGGCTGCTTCCATAAAGATGTGCTTCGTCCCAAAAGAATTTAGGCACGTTTACCGTTTGTTCTTTGGAATATACCGACAAAACATTTCCCTGGGCATCGCGTACATAAAACGTCGTTTTAGGGGCAGCAGTTGTACTCATTACCGTTTTAGAAACCCTGTTCCCCAAACCATCATATTCAAAAGAAATTTCCTGTCCGTTTGCTTTTAAAATCCGCTTAACTTTTCCGTCAACCCGCCAATCAATTTTAATAATTCCTTCTTTTATATCTTTTTCCAGCTGCCCTATTTCATCATACTTATAGTTATTAGGATTTTGAGATTCAATATCGCTTGGGTGTATTTCCGTATCATTAATTGCGTCAAAAACATAATTTAACTGATTGGTACCTGTATTATAATGGTATTTGAATTCATCAAATGTATTATTCAACTGATTTTTGCGGACAAGTGTGTCGAGATTTCCGTTCGGATCATAAGAATAGTTTGTTTCATAAGTGCCTGCCTCCGAAACAACATCATTTTCAACAGAAACACTATTCATGGCTTTTATTCTATTGAGCTGATCATAGGTGTATTTGTTATACAACGTAGGTAATAACGTATTTGTATTAGACTTTAACGAGGTTGTCATTGCCTTGATATTGCCATTATACAGGTCTTTATTATATGCAATAGAGGATGAATAATTCAAAAACTGAGACACATTTGCATTCCTTGGTGTAAAATCCCCTGAAAAATAATTTAACGCAAATGAAAAAGCGTCGCCGGCAAAACTGTTTGAAACCTGGCCATCTTTACCCACATCATTAAGAATATTCAGTTTTTCAGAATTCACCCCTTTTAACCATCCTTGAATTGTATAGAAATAATCTATTCCCTGAACCTTTTTATCTCCTATTTCAGTTCTGGCTAATGGTCCGTGTTCATAATATTTATAAGCGGCATCTTTTTCCCAGATAACATTATCTTTACTGGTATGTACCTCCGTAATCCGGTTATCGGCATCATAGGTATAGCTGTGTATAAACTGATCCCTTTGGTTAGGTTGATAAGTAACTTTATTTACATTTCCGCTGATTAAGTCATACTCATACAGAACACGTTTGATTGTCTGATCTTCAGAAGAAACAACCTCGTGGAGCAACGGATTATTGTTTTGAAATACCAATTCATTTACATTTCCATGTACATCATAATTATAATGCAGTATGTTTTTGGCCTCGGCTGACAAATCTTCCGCCTCCTCTTCACTTAATAATTCGTCAAAAGACATGACAGCAGTGACTCTTTTAAAGCCATTGTTTACATCATAATTCAAGAAAATGTTTTCCTGAAGCGGTTCATCATATATTGTTTTTACAACTTCTCTTCGAACAGAAGCTACATTTAACGGGTAAGGATCCTGACCAATCGGATTTTGAACAGCATCCACCTCTACCCATGTTGATCCGTTGACGAGCTTGCCTTCAGGATCTATATCTAGATTAGGAGTATTTGACACAAATTCACCTGCTTCGAAAATTCTACCTAATTTGTCGTATCGGGTATAACTGAATGATTCATTTTGTACAGAAGAGTTTTGAACACTTACTTTTGCATCATAAATAAATGTTCCGCTGGCCGTTATACAAAAACTTGCGTCTGGGGTATGATTCTCCAAATGTGGGTTTAAAATTATTTCATTTACATAATTATTTGACCCTAAACCAGATGTTGTAAAATAGACCTTTTCATCATTAACATAGAAGCTAAGTTTATTTTTATCTTTTCTAACCTCAACCTTTAATGAATTGTTGTTGCTATCAAGTTTAACAACTTCCGTGGTGTTAGGGGTTCTTTTTACAGAACTTGTAAAAATTGTTTTAAAATAGATATTATTATTAACTTCGTCATAATGATCAACATCAAAAGTAACTATCCTTAGAATATCACTATTGTCTACTGTAAAATAATATCTCAAATACTTATTAATTGGCAAAAGCGGGGATGTTGCACCAACCTGATAAACATTGTTGTTTGCTCCGGTACTATCAAGGCTATAGCCTATACCCATTCTATTTCCTCTCGAACTTCCGAGTTCAAAGGTTCCTTCAATGGAAATATTTGCTTTTGAATCGGTAAAATTGGTTCTGCAAAAACTATCAACAGTTAAGCCTCCCCCAACAATACGCTCTATAGTATTATTTGCAACCGACAATTTGCTTCCTACTGTCATTGCACTAAAAGGAATATTATTCCAATCACTCCACGATGTTGATCCTAAAATTTGTTTTGCATTTTGCGAAGCTATGATTCGGCCCAGTTTATCATAAGCAAATTTAGTCTCTCCTCCGTCAGGCGTCTGTTGCCAAACCAGTTGATTTAAAGAATTGTACTTGTATTTTGTCTCTAAAAAATGTGCCGGAATATTTGCATTATCGCTATAATTTGGATTGTTCAATCTCAATTCATCAATTACATTATTATTCAGGACTCCTTGATTACTTGGCAAATCCCCTCTTACAAAACCGGCAGGTGGTACTGTTTGAATTAAATTTCCAGCCTGGTCATAGTAATAAAGTGTATATTGGTACTCTTTGTCGAATGCTGTTTTAGTGTAAACCTCACTAACATTAGCCAAAGCAGCATCAATATATTCCTGAATGAACCTTTCCCTTAAACTTTCAAAATAAGCATTTAACAGCTCATTTTCATAAAATGCCTGGATATTTTGATTAAAAACTTCACAGGGCGACAATACTTCCTCTGGCAAAGTAAGGTTTTGAAAACTTGGTATTAAAGCCGGTGGGACACAAACTTCGTTTTCTGTCGTGTAAACATTGGTTACATACCCGCTCCAGGAAGCATAAATATTGTCCGGTTCACTTATATAATCTTTGAAACCATTGATTACCTCTAACATGTTGTTATAACCATAATTTAGAGGTGTGGCTCCAAATTGCTGAATTGTTATATACTGCGGATGATCATTTGTTGTAATTTCTAGAATTGACAAGTACCTTAAATAGTCATCAACCAAATAACCCAGATTGAAAGAACAAAAATACTCCGGATTCTGGATAAAATTCTCTGAAATATTTATCGTACCGGGTATTTCTGCCCTGAACTTTCGCCATTTTTCCACACACAAAACAGGTATGATTTGTTGTGGCACACAAAACTCACAGGGTACATCTACTTCCCTTATACAAGGTTCAATAAGCACACACTGTACAGTTCCCCTTCCAAAAACAATTCCGTCAACATAAACCGTAAATTCCGTAAAATCATTATTAAACTCAATTGATGAAATTGTTAATTGATTTTCTAAAAAATAATTTGTACAACCAGGATCTTCATTAACCGGTATTCTTGAGTTGCTATTTTGTGAAATTATGCTTCTGTTAGAGTATGCTCTTTCTCTGGCTCTTAAAAAATCTTCAATATTAACTGACGTAAATTGGACACGACATGGGCTGTTTTCAGAAAAGCTAAACCCAATCTGCATTATTTTATCAACAGATATACTGTAAAAATTCTCAAGATTAATACCAATGCTTTGGTTTTCAGGTAGATTTATAAAAGGAGTTAGGTTAGCTAAAATGCCGCTTACTTCTGGTTGTTCGTCACAGGGTGTTACCAATATTTGTTGTAATAATCTTACAAAATTATCATTAAATAGTGTCTGATTTTTACATTCTATTTTAAAACAATCATCAAGTTCACCATTCACAAGTTTTACCTTTCCCGGAGGCACAAAGTAGCGAGGATTACCAACAACATTTGAATTTGAACAAGCCGAACCATCTTGACAAAAATAATAACCATTATGATGTGCATCAACAGTAAATGTAAAAGGATTTGTACTTAGATCCAACTGAAGATTAGAAAAATGAGTTATCCTTGTATCAAAATCATAAAAATGAGGTTCGCGAGGTCGTATGGGTAATTGACGTAAATCTATTTTGAAATTACAGAAATTACTAAATGAAAAGCTTAACACACTACTTGTTCTTGGGTCATACTCAAATGTCAAATATTCCAACAATATAAATTGAGATAACTCATTGTACAATTGTACCGGAAGCATTGTAGCCGGATAAACATTAGGCCAAGCAACCGACTGCATATCCGGATTATTGTTTACAGTCCACAAATGGTTCAATAAATTTAAAAGGGCCACTTGAGCTTGTTCTTTATAATTTAGAGTTTCTTTACAGCTACAATTATAATCCAATGTATTAATTGTACCATTTACCGTTTCAATGTTACCATCACTTGTTAAATAAGTCAATAATATTCTATTCGAAATAGAATAATCTATTACATTGCCATTCATGAATGCTCCAACTTTGAATCCGGTTATCCTATTTAAAGATACATTACTTATCGGGTAATCTAACTCAATTCGCAATAATTGTCCTCCATTATTGATCGTATAAACAGCTCCATTTGCACTCCAAACCCCACCGAAATTTATATCTCCTATTATTTCAGGAATAATCGTTTGAGCATATTGATAAGTATCAATATCATCATCTCCGTCATTATCATCAGTATCTAATTGATTATCCGGCCCCAAACTATACAACATCACATTGGTTTGGTTTAGTTGAGAAGCATCTTTTAATTTATTCATTAATTTAACCATTCCTCGCTCAAAGCGGGTTTTATTAAAACAGCCTTGTCCAAATTCAGGAGAACCGTTTGTTAAATCCCCCCCCCCACTGTTAAATGTACAAGAACCAATATCAGCATTTATCTCACCATATAGTAAAATCTCTTCAACCAAACCATTGCAGGAAAGATCTGTATTCCTGATTTCAATAATTACCTGAAAACTGGTATTCGTTCCATCAAAAGAACCGTTTGAAACATATAAATTCTTAAATTTTATTACGTCATATTGATTTAAAAAATTTGTCCAACTTGTGTATGTCGCAGAATTATTATTCCCGCATAAATATTGATAAGCATTGTTGTTCGGAATGATAAGTGATACTAAACCCGGTGCTGTAGTATCAGTACCGATTTCAATAGTCAAATTATTACCGTTTAAATTTGACACAGCACTCTGATTATTATCAAGCGGTACACTTCCTCCCATTGCTCTATACAAATCAGGTAGCAAATAAGGCATCTCATTAAGCATTACCGGAGTAGTCATGTTAAGACCTTGTGTGATATAATTTCCTTCAACCAATCCATTCAGAAACAATTCCAAATCGAGCTGTAACGGACATTTTCCGGTTTGAAAAAACAATCCTGCATCAGCCAGATTTGTTGAGTTTTGATTGAGTTCTTCATCGGTTAAACCTGTATTAAACCCTTGGTCAGCCCCGATAAAACGTTTGTTTTTATCTTGAAACAAACTTATTGTTTCATTTGCACACACAGGTTCACTCCACGCATTAGAGCTGATGGTACTCCCGCTAAAAGCATTATCGATATGTAAAAGCAGGTTTGTATAATTTTGATTATTATTATACTTGTGTAATAGTGTAACAAAATTATCTGTATTTTCAGGATTCCCGATACAATCGTTATAACCTCTATGGTTCAGTGCATAGATATGGCTGTAAACCGTTTTGATTTTATCTTTTAATCCAAGATAATAGTTTTTAAAGGTCATCCATATTCTGTCTTTTTGCTCATTAGAAAGTCCATAACTATTATTATTAGCATCAGTAAATAAATTCGGGTTATTTAAATCAGAGACTGAATTAATTAAATTTACTGAATTAAATTGAGCCGTAGTCGCTAATCCATTTGCTAAAACAACATTATAATATGCTGCTTGTAACATATTTAATGGTAGGTTTCCATAACTCATCCCATCAAATTGGTCATTAATTGCCTCCGTTAAGATACTTCTTCTGATAGAACCCAAGCTACTATTCATTATTAATGCATAATTTTGTGCATAAAAAGGATCTACATGAGTTGCGAACGAAGACGGTATTGTAAGAAGCTGATTAAAATATGTACTTGTTACAGCATCGTCAAAACTATTAATCGCTTTTAAATCAGCATCAAACTCATCTGAAGTTTTACCGTTATCAGGCTGCGTACAAATCGTTTGAAAAAAAGTCAAATAATGATACTCCGGATGAAAGGGTAAAAGGGATTTTGTCCAGGAAGGTTTAAAAAAACTGATAAAATCGGAAACATTCGCTAACTTTTCTGGTTTAACGTAGTAGAATCCGTCAACCGGGTCTAAAGTAGGTGTAACTCCGGCCAGAATTTCGGGAGAATAAGTTGTCAAACCACTCTCTTCTCCTTCACTTACTACATTTATCTGTATTCTGTCCTGATTTCCATCTCCGTCTAAATAAGGTGTCGCAGGGAACCGCCAGCTGAATTTTGATTTTGGCTCTCCGTTTATATCCATCTCTCCTCCGTAAGATAAACTATTTTGGTCATTATACACACTTAATGAATCATCAACAGAAGACTCTTCCTCTTCATTTCCTACAGAATTATTTATTATACCATATTGTCCATTAATACTCACATCTGCTATTAACTGGGCTTCAATAGCACTACACAGATCTATTTCAACCAAACAGATACTTCTGCACGAAGTAATCATCTGGTCAAATTGAGCATAGAATGCATTGATATTAAGATTTAAAAGTGTTGTGGCTATCGAAGGAGAAGACGGTGTATAACCCCAACTTAAGCCGGCCCCGGAAAAAGTGTAACCCGGAAACTGATTCTCCAGCTTCTCTTTCATAAAATTATTTCTTGCTGCCTCTACATAAGTCACCCTTAAACCAGTATTACCAATCTCATTTGAAGGAAGATCCGGATAAACTGCATTGAGAGAAGTCTGTTGAGTTGGGTTGAGATAATTTCTCAACAATGCTTTTTCACACTCTACACATTCTATATTACAGCCTTCACTGGAAAAATCTGAACTCAAATCTATTTGAGGATAACAAGGATGGTTTGAATCGGCTTTGATTGTCTGAATTAAATCTTCCGCATATACATTAATTGCCTCTTGATCAAGGATTAAATTTTTACTTAAACTATAGGTTCCTGTTTTGGGAATATTTGCAGTTAAGTTGCTTATTTCGTGTAACTGTGTAGCTGTGTCGGGAGGATAACGACCGCCTGTGTCAATTGATCCGAATTGTTCTGATGTCTCTCCGTTCATTAACTCATTTCCACAATCATCTTTTAGACTTGTACTCCAATTCCAAACATAAGGATAACTGAATGTGGTTGTTTCGTTTTCAAAACAATTGAATGTAAATTTTTTGGGAAACTGAACACTGTAATTAAAATTAACCGGAGTTGGGTCTGCAAATCCAAGTTGTGTACTCAGCTTAATTCCGTCTTTTAAAATTCCAAAAGTGCCGGTTGAAAAAGAATCATTATTACCTAATAAATTTGTGGTCAACGCTCCATGATTTCCTGCAGCATTATTTTCACTGTCAAGGCTTTCAAGACTTTCATTCATATTGTTCCCGGCTAAACCAGTCGCAATGGTTCTTCCCTGAGGATCTGAAAAACTTACTGACACCTGTCCGTTTGGATCTATAACCAGGTTCTTTTTATATCTTTTAAAATCACCTACTCTATACCCGAACAACCTATTAAGCTCCTCTTGTGTAGCTTGAAAATAGTAATACTTCATTTCTTTACCGGTTCCAATCTGGTGTTTATCACCGACGCCTCCTTTACTTCGTATCCTACCGGTATTATCAGGGGTATATACAACCTGAGAAAACGGATACTTTTTTGCATCCGGAACCAAATCCTGAAAAGTATTCGAAGCACTGCTCTGGGGGGAATAATACAAACTTGAACCGGAAACAGTACTCATTCCTTCAATCAATAACGGATCACAAGAAACCGGATTTGTTTCCGTTAAAGGATCCCAATCAAAATCACGATGAGAAAAAGGATTTCCGTTAGTATTTAGATTTAAGCTTGGGAAAAATCTAATTGCGGATTCTTTCAGAGGGACCGGGAGAATCTCAATTGCGGGCCTGCCTTGCGTATCATAAATTACCTCTCCCACAATGGTTTGGTTGGTTGTATTTGTTCGGGTTACTGTTTGTCTGTTGCGTAAACTCCCATCAAAATAGCTAACAACTTCCTTTTTTTTACCTTCTTCGGCATAGGAAGCCTGAAACTGCCAGTTTTTTAAACCGGAATCATGGTTTCCGACTAAAGCTACGGCATTCCAATCCGAAACAAAATTCTTAGGGTTTTCTCCTCCCGTCCACGGCCTGTAAAAAACTTTACTGACATCATCCAAAAATCTACCCAACATTCTTACCCGATAAACAATATATCCGGAAGAATACAACAGGGGGATTCTGTAAAAATTATCTTTGGTAATTATTCGCGTTGAATTATTCTTAAAATCAGTTTCAGACAAAGGAATTTCATTCATTTGCAAAACAGCTGATGCCGTTAATGGTCCAAAATTGTCTATCCACAACCATTCCAGTTCATACTCTACAGGTGGGTTATTAACATTATTGGTTGACCAGCTGATCTGTAAATCATTAGCTCCTGCTGTATAAACCCCCGAAGACGATTCATTCATTCCGTTATAAGTAACATAAGAATGATTTAGATTAGTAATCGACGTGTTAAATAAGTTATAATACCTTTCTGTTTCAAATTCCACATTAATTCTAAATAAACCTTGCCTTGCCGAGGTAATATTTGTAAGGGATACAATCTTAAAATCAATTTTATGCACATTCGGCAGTCTGTACACCGCCATATCATTTACATTCAATCCGTTTATTTTATTGTGAGTAATCGATAAAGGTATAGTTATACCATTAAGGTTTCCAATAACATTCCCATTAATATCATAAGCAATAATTTGAACCATTGCGGTCGTAGAAAAGTTATGGTTAGATTTCACATCATCATTAACCCTGTAAGTAATCTTAAAAGATGAATTTACAGAGATGAAATTTTGGGGGTCATTATTACCGGAAACCAATAAATTATACTTAGGATCTTTATATTCTACGTAAGAAGATGAAGCCACTAAAGTTGTTCCTGTATAGGTTGCCAGAGTATATTTCTCTTGTTGGGCATATAGATTAACAGAAATAAACATAATCCAAAAAAGCAATACTTTATTGTTTATCTTTTTACCCTGAGAACGTCTTTTTTTATTCAGGCTGATTTTTTTAAAAATTCTATGTAGTAGCTTCATAAGAAAAATGTTTTTATAACTTATATTTTACTTAGATTGTTTTTGTCTTTTGTCGTAAACTTTGTATGATTTTAATTTGGAAGCTATATTCATTCCTGAAATGGCTACATAAGTATCCGTTCTAAAAACACTTTCCGGGATTGAATCACTTTTGTAATTAAAGTTCTGAATAACAAGTTTCGGATAAACATAATTGGGTTTCTGCTCATTCTCTGACAAATTATATGCCGTTGAAAAATAGTAGACCTGCTCGACTAACTGGTATTTTTTATTAATAAAAACTTCTATTTTACCATAAGGTAAACCGGATGCCGGTGTGCTGATCATTTTTATTTTAAACAAGCCATTTACAATTTCCAATGGTTCCAATTTAAAATAAGGTAATAATTGTTTAATATCAAACTCTCCTGTTCCGTAATGCCTGGGATTTTCTAAAAAAATTATTTTCTCATTATTAGATATGGTAATACTGGCTGATTTATTCGTTATAAGCTCATTATTTTGTACTTGTATATACGCATCATTTTGCTTGTTTTTTTTAAAAGTACCTGTATAAGACTCTAAAACTTCTTTAGAATTATGTCCTTTATAAAGAGAATACTTTGTAGAATACATCATATAGGCCGGCTTGGAAAATTCTTTCGTATAATTCTCGAGCACGTCCTTAGCCGTTTGAGCTGACAGAATACTTATATTCAAAAGAATGAAGAAAAATAATCTATATTTCATATTGACTGCTTTAATTTTTAATCACACTACCTGATCTTGATTCCTGAATAGTTTTAACTCCTCTTTCTGTTTCTTTTTTAACCCGTACTAAACCTCCCTCAGCATCGTATTCATAATAAGTTGAATAATTATTTTCATCCAACTCAGACATTAATCGGTAGTTTTGCTCATCATAAATAAACGATTTCATACTGCCGTCCCTCGGATGAATTCGTATGTCGTCAAAAAGCATTGCGTCAGAAAAGCTTCCGTTCTTTAAAGTTATTTCAAGAAAAACCGTATCCGGATGAACACTGAAAGATCCAAAAATCCGTTGCCATCCATCAATTATATTTCCTTGCGGAAACAACTCCACTGATCCGGGATAAACTATTCCTCCATCAGTAACCGTAGGCAAGCTTATTTGACCTTCATCTGTAAATTTTATTTCGATACTAGGCGATTGTGTTTCCTCTTTAAAACTAATAACCTGCTGCATCTTGTCAACATGCACCCAAGCACTTAAAATATAATTTTTCTTTATATCCAGCTGTACTCCGTAGCAATCATCACACTTTTCTAAATATTGTCTTTCTCCACAAGTACTTTCTAAAAAATCAAACAAACCATTGGACAAAAAGAAAGGGTCATCGTATAGAAATTTAAAATTAAAATGTCCGGAATAATCTGTAGAAAAGTAATTAGCCTGTGTTAAATCTGCTTCTATCGGAAACTGAGTATTTCCGTAAATTAAATACCGAAGTGAAATTCTCAGAAAGTCAGTCAGTCGCATCGCTAACGTGTTGTTTTCAACATTGGCAACCTCAACATCATCCTCTTCAAAAAATACTTCTTTAACAAGATTCGGATTAAAAGATTCTCCATACCTGCCGGCGTTTGTTTCGCCATCAATATAATAACCATTGGTAAGACCAATAACATGAAGGTGTTTATTCGAATTTGAATTACCGCCATTGTTGTATAAACCAATTGTATTTTGAAGCATATTTAAATTGCCTGTTTGAGCTCCGTCTGTCATGAGAATTACCAGAGAAGCATCTGTTTGAGCCGCTCTGAACAAACCACTGTTCCAATAATCCGAATTGGAACTAACACCGGATAAACCTTGATTATATCTGTTCTTGTACTTGTTTATCCAATTGATAAATGTCTGTTTGTTTGCCTGATTTACAAGTAAATTGATCACATGATCTGTTCTCGTATCCTGATCTTCATCTGAAAGACCTATCAAGGAAACCCTTAACTGCGAACCCATAGTCTGATTAAAAACCACCTGTTGCTCTATAAAGTTTTTGAGCTGTCTTCTGATTCTTCCCGCATCAACAGAAGTTATCGATGTAGATTCATCCAATACTATTGCGATATGGTTTACACAATTTAATTCGTCCGGGCAGAAGTTTATCTGAGAAACACTCGAACCAGAAACAGGCACAAACATTGGTAAAAAACCATTTATCGCAAAAAAGTTTGAAATAAAATTGGTTTGATTATTAATGTTTATATAATTCCCTCCAAAATTTAACGAAATCAAAAGATTTGGATTAGTAGGGGGAACATTGAATACAACATGAGGGGATGATGCATTTGATGAAAACGAAAAGCTAATTGTGTTGGACGAATTAGTAAAATTATAGATTGCGGGGTTAGTTATACTTGGATTAATGTAAGGCAACAGTGCTATTAATTCTGCACAACTATAGCCGTTTGTTATCGTTCCGAAAGGTTGATCCTTCAAATGTTTTAATAAATCCTTAAATAGCCCAATGATATAATATTGGTTTGTAGGATCTCCACAGCTACCTGTACTACAATTTCCGATAGTAACGTTTTTTACAATTGTTTGGGAACAAGTTGCATTTGAAACCACCAATACTATGTTGTAATTCCCGGAAGAAGCAAAAGACAAATTGATAGCTGTGTTATTGCTGTCAATCGTTTCAAATGGAATTGGATTACCGTTATGGGTTACTGACCATGAAAAACTTAACTCAGGATCTGTAAAATTTATAGTTCCACTCGGACTAAACCAAAAGAAATTATCTGTTCCGGCACACAGTGCATTATCATTGTTTATTTCACCGTTTAAGCAATCTGTATCACATTCAACAACTTCGTTTAACTCATTGTAAGCATTTTGAAGAAAGCTGTTAATGTAACTACTGATGTTTCCTGGCTCCGACTGATGAATAGAATTAGGGATCAAAAAATAATTTGAGTTTAAAACACTATTGGTTTGAGAATAATTAACCGGAGTTGCATTAATAACTTGAGCCAAAAAGTTGATGCCTGTTAAACTTTGTCCATTAAAGTTATACGAGCCTCCTTCAAATAATATGAAAAACACTCTGTTAACTTTTCCTGAACTCAACAAATCGTTATAGCTGTTAATAATATCTGAGGTATTACTATCTCTAGAAATTATTACAAAATTTATATCGATAGGCATTGTGATATGCTGTGAATCAGAAATAAAATCAAATAATTTTCGTGTTGTATTAGGATAATTATCATTCTGGATTCTTAATCTCACTGAATTTCCAACACTGTTAAAAGCATTTATCTCACTTGAACCATTTATAAAAGGTTGATTCCAAACTGTTGTAACATTACTCTGTCTGGCACTGAATCTTGAACCACTCTGGTGGTCATCGACACTCGTAACAAATAATTTGCCGTTTACATTGTTATTCACAAAATCAACAATACCTTTTCCTATTGCCAACCTCTTTTCATTATTCAACGGCGTACCATTTGGGGTTGCAAAACTAAATGCTAAATGATATAAGCACTCTCCCTCAGATGACCCTTCACAATTTTCTACTTTAAAATTTAATAGATATATAAATTGGCAACCTGATTGATCTGTAATAGTCAGTATGGCAAGATATGATCCGGGCTGGTTAATTGTCGTCGAAATGACATTTTGATTTCCCGAACTCGAATAAATACTCTGATAAGTTGAGTTTAATATGTTCCAACTGTAATTATAGCTAAATTGTGACTCAGTTTCAAAATAAAGGGAAAATTTTCTTCCTAAACATATTTTTTCTTCTCTTATTTTAATTTCTCCTCTTATGTTCAAGCATCCACACCTAGTAACGGTTATCGTTTTTTCAAACTTCTCACTGCATTCTGAAGTTATAATTGATAAGCTTATAGTATAAACTCCTCCTGTTTCGAATGGCACTACAATGTAATATGGAAAAGATGACCCAAATAAGTTAATAGTTTCAAAAGGAATTGAATGACCGTTACTATCAGTAACAGACCATTCGAACTGTAAACTTGGGTCGGAATAATCAATTGGATTGTTTGCATCAGGAACAAACCAAAAATAATTTTGCCCCCTTATACAAGGTGTTGCATTCTCTGCTATGTTTCCTAAAATACAACGATTATCACAATTTTCAACCTTGAATCTAAAAGTATAAAGTTGTTCACAACCATATTGGTCACGAACTATTAGTATAGCCTCATACTCACCCGTTTGGCTTATAAGTGTTGTAATTTGATTATGATTACCAGCTATTGAGTATATAACCTGATGGTTTGAATTCAAGATTGTCCAGTCATAAGTGTAACCCGTTTCCGGCTCACTAAATTGGAGTGAAAACGATTTGCCTACACATATCTTTTCTTCTACAGGCTTTATTGTTCCTGCTATTCCTTTGCAATCACATCTTTCCGGTCTGACAGTTTTTTTAAAAACCTCCTTTTCACACCTTGAAGATCTAATAGAAAGCCTTATTGTATATTCTGATTCACCTTCAAATCTGACATTGACATAGTATGCTAAAGACCCTCCAAACAAAAAGATGGGTTCAAATGGAATAGAATTACCGCTACTGTCTTCAACCGACCATTCAAAACTAAGATCAGGATCAGAAAAATCAATAGGTGTTGAAGGATCAACTACAAAATGAAAATAATTATTACCCCTGATACAATGATTTTCATCACTTCCAATAAACCCTAAAATACAACGTCCTTCACAATTTTCCGCCTTAAATCCCAGAAAGTATAAATATTTACACCCTGCTCTATCTCTTACCGTAAGAATGACCCTGTATTCACCTGTTTGATTTACAGTGGCAATAATACTCGAACTGGCTCCTGAACCCGAAGAAACAATCTGATAACTTGAATTTAAAACTGTCCAATCATATGTATATCCCTCTTGAGGTTCACTAAAATATAAAGAGAACTCCTTACCCACACATACCTTATCTTCTTTTACTTTTATTACTCCGCCAATTTCTTTACACGGGCAACCCCTTATTATCACACTCTCTTCATAAACATCTGTACATCCTGAAGAAATTAGTGTAAGTCTTATTGTGTATTCACCATCATTTGCAAAAGGTACTTTTATATAGGTAGCTAAAGCGGATCCGAAAAGATAAATCGGTTCAAAAAGCACCGGATCACCATTGCTATCTGTCACAGACCACTGAAAACTGAGATTGGGATCTGAATAATTTACAGCATTAGGAGAATCGGGAGAAAAAGTAAAATAATTATCTCCTTTCAAACACAAACTTTTAGCTGTAACTATTTTACCTTTAATACATTGAAAACACTGTTTAATTTCAAAATCATGACGAAGCAAATCATTACACTTATTTCCTGTTGCCTCTAAAAGACAGTAATATGAACCTACTTGAGAAAAAACAAATGTTGGTTCTGCCAGGTTTGAGGAGCCTAATAAATTATTATTACTGTCGTAAAACCTCCAATTATGCGAAACTATTTCTTCCGATGTGGAGAAAGTAATTACTTCATTCACGCACAAATCCTTGTTTGAAGAATTACTCTCCTGAATAGATTGGATATTGCTTTTTATACATCTTTGGACTTCCCATCCACTGGTGTATGACACTCCTTTAGAAGAACATAAAGACCTAACCTGAACCTGATAAAATTTATTAGGATCGAGGTTAACAAAAGTATGGGAATTAGTATTAACAGTTATCCCATTCCCCGTAAAATTCTGATCCGATTCTGCTATTTCTACTTCCCATTGAGTATTTAACAAAGCTTCCCACGAAACTGTTACCTCTGTACCATTATGATTATAACCCAAATTTCTGGGATTCTGACAATCTGTTTTTGCGTGAAAATCTATTGGAGCACTAAATGTATTCAATTCACATATTGCTCTTAAATAAAAATGATAAAATGTATTAGGAGACAGTCCCGTTACAAGATAGGGGTTCGAGGTCACAATAATAGTCGATCCTATTTGTGTCTCTGTCGAAGAATCAAAAATTTTCAATTCCCATTCTGTGGATCCACTGGGGTTCAACCAGCCTATTTCTATCGATTCCATAGAATAATTTATCATATTTAATTCCGGCTGTTCACACTTTTTAACCAAACGTACATTATCTATACTCCACCTGTCACCCGTTGGTGAAGCTGTAGATTGATTAACCAGCATTACAAAAGCGATATAAATATTTTGCCCTGCGTAAAAAGATAAATCTACTGCCTTATCTTCACAGATATTAAAAGTTGAAGTCAACTCTGCCTCTGACCACTGAGCAGCAATCTGAAAACCACTTGTTTGAGAAACCGTTGAAACTCTGATTTGATAAGTTGTATTTTGTAATCCATTAATCCCTGAGCGCGTTGAAAACAAAAGTTGTCCATTTGCAGGCACAGTAACTTGAGAGGATACTAACCACTTTTCGGAGGTGTTTCCTGCTCCAATGTTTTCGGTTCCGTTTACATACGCAGAAACGGTTCCTTCGCACACAATTGGAGGCGTAGTAACTACAGAAATGGTAGTCCATTGATTAGATCCATGAGCGTTGTTATATGACGTCCACCCAACTGGAATACCTCCCTCAAAATTCTCACTAAGCTGTGCAAAAGAAAGAGATGTTAACAAAAAAACACCGAACGTTATAAATAATTTTTTCATATTTATTTTTTTGTTTTTTTAGTTACACTTAGTCTCTGCTCCGCTTCGGTATTCCCATTCTCAGCACACGGTTTTATCTTAATTTTTAATGTGGCTGAATTTTTAACTCCTCCACTCTTTGGTGGTTCTATGCGTAAACTTTTACTTCCTGTATGTGCTTTTTTATCATAAATCATTATGTCTTCAGAAAGAACCTGTTGAAAATTAAAATGAGCCGACTCTTCACAATTTGATAAACTGTAATCTTCAAAACCATCAAAAGCCAGTTCATTATAACGGGCATTGGATCCGACAGCTATCGGGTATTTATAGTTGTAACCGTAAACGGCCGAGGAGTATCTTTGTAGGGCATCTTTGTTTTCAACCTCTTGTCCATAAGGGCTATACTTTGTAACCTGAGAAGCAAATGTCCATTTTTCAAAACTTTCTCCTGTTACTTTTGTCCATTTGGAATTATTCAGCACATAAAAAGGCTGAAAATGATTGTAAAATCCTGAAATTCTCGGGACATTATTAATATTATTTCTCCCCGTTAGATAGGCATATGATTTATTAGCTCTCCAATTTCCTAAAATATTATACAGATAAGGATTATAAGCTCTCTCTAAAACATCATCCGGATCATCGTCAGGGTTAACGGGTAAATTATACTCAAAAACCAGCTTCCCCTGACTATCAAACTTCATTTTAGGTAAATTACACTCGCATTGACCAGGCCAAACTTCTTTATATTCTACGGCAGACGCATTAATAATTTTTGGATCAAAGTTTTGTGCAGGAACAAATAATGAATGATGTAAAACGGTTTGGGCATTACCATTAGTCATAACAAGCGGATTCTTCATTGATGTAACAGAAGCCATTCCCGAGGTCTGAAGATTCTTATACCCAGACCTGACGACCTTAAATGTTCCTTGCGGCATCCTGTCTGTATTAATTTTCATACCTCTCTCATCAATCAAATTGAATTTATTCGCCCCGAGATTTACAACCCAGGCTTTCATGGGTAACAATAACTCCTGATTGGCGTTCAATAAGCCTCTTGGCGGTGTCATCCAAAGTTCATCGCCATTTGTTAAATAGGTAGTGTTTGTCGATGTGAAATTTTTAATACTGTATTGGTCATTATTACTGACTATAAATTCCCATGAACTATCCAGATTTCTTGATGCCTGACCCATTCCTTCATAAGCCCAGTAGGCAGGAAAATTAGTCGTATAATACTTGTCATTATACTCATTAACCGTTTCTGTTATCAAGACTTCTCCCGTCTCGGCATCCCATGCCAAGTTTTTAGTAGATACTTTGGCTCCCACATCGTATGCAACTGTCTCCCGTAAAATGCCACAGGTATGAACAACCTTAGTCGTACTGGCGGTACGAAGCAAATCTTCGTGTTCTGAATAAGAGGGCAACGGTGTAGGCACTACAATAAAAACCAGTGCAAGAGGAATCCCGGCTGTATTAAACTTTACCCCGACCGTTTCTGTGGTTGACTTATTCTCTCTAAAGTCATTAACCACATCATAATCAATACCAACTAAATTTTTACTGATATTGCCGTTTTTATCAATTGTTGTTATATTATTGTCTAACTTACCTTTTATACCTGTAGTCGATAAATTATCATAATTGTAATCAACACCGGAAATAAACTCATCTTGTCCTTCGGCAAAGACCCGTTGGCTTTTCATTTTGCCATTCATGTCATTGGTATGAACAGTAAAGCCCTGCGACATGGTAAGGTGTCTTTTTTGAAACAGGTAAAAATTCACTAAACTCGGAACCGGCGGAGTCTTATCAAACTCCTTTATAATATTTGTTTTTTCAAATAAGGTGGGATAATCAAAGCTTGTGTAAAACTCTGTGACAACATTACCTGTAGCATGTTTTTTTACTTGTTTTTGTAAAACTTGATCATAACGGGGTAAGTTTTTAACCTCCACCCTACTGTAAGTTACTGTTGGTGAGGGAAAAAAACACTCGCCTGTCGGAGAATCAACATAATTAATGTCAGGCGACCCTAATAACAAACCTCTGTTATGTTCGGTATTATATGGATAAATCCATGGATTTTCTTTACCTCCAACCGGTTCATAAGTTGCAACTCCAGATGATTTACCTCCCGAAGTTTCGTAAGTGTAAACTTGTCCATAGCTCATATTACTGCCTCCATTACTTGTCATAATTTCCCAATTATCACTTAGCTCTACTTTCTTCACTCTGTTGCCTCCTCCAAACTTTTTCTCATCAGGTTGCATAAGTCTTATCCACGATTTCCCTGCTACGAATTTATTGGCAACATTTTTATCCTTCAATGTTCCGTTCGGACTATTAAAAATTTCTGTAATGGCACCAAACGCCCCTATAATAGACATTACCACTCCTTTTAAGTCATTCGTATCCTCTTCTCCATCCCATCCATACACAACCCTGTTTAAGTATGTTCTTCCAAATTGCCAGCCCGCTTTGGAAATTGGGTTTACAGAACTAAATGAGGTTGACTGCCTATCAACGCCTACCATTTTAACACCAAGTTTAACAACGTTTGGATTTACAACTTCATGTGTCTGTATTTCCAAATAGCCTGTGACATAATCATATTTTTGTGGATTTGCATTGTGCATGTTCAAAAGAACCCTAAAAAATATAGGTTGATTCTGTAACTGTCTTAAATATTTATTTTTAAACTCATCTTCATTACTTACCCCATCACCATTTATTCTGACAAAAATAAATCTGCTATTTATCAGATTGCTGGTGTTCGTTATATCATTATTAGAGTTACCTGCTCCAATAATCTCAAATAATTGCATCACCTCTTTATTCTGAACGAACCTGTAATCATCTGCTTCAAGTTCAATTGCAATTTTCCCGCCTGAAGGGAGTTCTATTGATTTTAAATGCCAGCATTTTGTATAGTCATCTGCCTTCGCTTTGTCCTGTTCCACATATGGAAACTCAGCATTAGAAGGTGTTTGATTGGCTATATTTCCATTGGCTAAAGTCATCAAATTAGGTTTATAGCCTCCCCAAATGTCATAAGCCTTCATATCATAAGACGGGTTCAATACTCCGTCATGATAATTAAATACATAAGGAGTATATTTGCCCATATTTGACTTTGCATAAGTAAAATATACTTTTTTAAGTGTTAACTTACCTTTAGCCGCATTGATGTTTATTCCGTTTTCATTAACCGTTTGTCCATCGTTATTATCAACATTCGGACAAAGCGAATAATCATATTCAAAATGGGCTGTTTTAATCGGTTTTGCCTCTTCTCCCAATTCGTTATATTCCGGTTTAGAGTATAATTTTATCTTTTCTATTTTATACATTTTTCCATTTGCATCTAACCCTCCGTTTTCGTCTAACACTCCTTTAGAATCTCTTCGCTCGCTTAATTCAAAAATGGCAATATGGGTTTTTGTTTCAATCTTTTTTATATAAGACAATTCCTTTTCTCCATACTGATAATTGGCTTTGTTGTCTTTATTACTGGATTTTAAACCTTCCTCGTAATTGGCCTTATTCTTTTGATAGGGAATTCGCCATTTATAGAGATTATTTGAATTGGTTTTATTTTCATAATAAAACTTTGTGTACGCTCCTAAATCATCATCCGAAGGACCGTCTCCCGTTAAATCCTGATAATCAGAAGACAAAACAGCCGTCAATAAATAAGTATGGGCATAAGCCGGAGTTGTTACCCGATTAAAATATTGGTCTCCGGATTGTCTGTTATTTGGCGAGTTATCAACTCCAGGGGTGTAATTCACAAGGTTTGTCCTGTTGTCAGGTAAAGTATTTCCAATATCAAAGGTCACTTCTTTCTTCACAACATTATACAAGGATTTCCCAAAAACATAGGAATTCCCTCCGTCTTTTATAATTCGAATTTCAGCCGTATGATGTTTCTGAGCGTATGGATTCAAAACAGTACTCACTCCATAATTAATGGCTTCAGCCCTAGTTAGTTTTTGAATATATTGGTTTCTTTTTACTCTTTCTGTTCTTTTGATCTTACCATTAAAATTGGCTGCTGTAACATATTTCGACTCTAAATACCGGTTAAACCAAGATCCTCCTATACCAAATTGAAGTGGACTGTAATTTTTTAAATTCTCATCAAAAACAGTATAATCCTGATCAACATGATTTCCTCCTATGTTTTTAAAGTAAACTATTTCTGTTGACGGATTACTCTGAGGAACAGGCTTAAATCGATTCAAAGCATCATTACTACCACTCCACAGACCTGTGTGGCTTTTTGCCCAGCTCACTTCGCCATCAAACCCCCAGTGTACACCTCCACCTGCTCCTATTTCAACCCCTAAATCACCTCCGTTACTATCATCACTTGTGTAATTGTCATGAATGTAGCCCACCTGAGAGCGATAGGGCCTGAACATCCCTGAAATATCCTGTCCCTGAATACTATAAATATCATACGTATAATTTGTAATCGGCAATACTGTCGTACGCTCAGTTATAGTCCGATCTAACTCTCGGTTAAAATCCAACACATCACTGTTTCCGCCTTTATGAGTATGTTCATAGCCATAAGCTTTTTCGGTTTTATATTTCTCCGAAGCGGCAATACCCTGCTTTGTTCTGTATCCTGTAAATTTTGCCCCGGGTTCAAAGCCCCATATTTCACCCTCTATATTCATATTAAAAACATAATTTGAAGAGGTCATCCCAACTCTTTTAGTGGGGGTAAAAGAAGCATCTACAAACGAAATCGTACTACCTACGGAACCTGAACTATAACCTGTTTTACTTTTTTCTTGATTAATAATTACCTTTTTTGCTTCTTTATCCGGTTTTGTTCTGGAAGTTGACATTGTAAAACTTTCTACTCCTTTTCTTGAATTAGTACTCAAACCAACCGTAGCACTCATGTTATAGTTCGAATTTGTTACTTTATTTTCTTTATCCTTAAAAGAAACGGAAGGAGAAGCTGTTACACCTTCTGTTGCTGAAGACTGCATTTGCATACCAACACTCATATTGTCTGATATATCATAAGTAAGTCCGCTTGAAATAGAAAATCCAAAACCGTCATAGTTATTATACTTTATACCAAAACCTGAATTTAAACTCAAGCCTAATGCTTCACTATTTTCACCAATACCAAAACCAGAAGCAAATACATTAAAATTTGCCCCAATGGTAACGTTATCTTTCATGTTATTCTCATAAATCATTTTATCTCCCTCAAAATCATCCGGCAATCCCCTTACGTTTCTATTGATTTGACCTACATTCAAATTCCAACCTAAACCAACCCAAGACGCTTCCTGATCCATTGTTACCCCGGAATTATATGCTAAGTTTATAGGGTATCCACCTACATCCATGACCGGAATGTTATAATTGAAATCTCCACTGGCCAAATCAACCATGTCAGATGTACTGATAGGCGTAAAAGAGTTAAATTCGGGTTGAGACGGACCTTCCGTTAAAGCATATAAAACCATTGGCTGACTAACCTGCAAAAACAACATAATTGCCAAATAACAGGCTATTACCTTAGTAACTTTACTTGTTCTGATTTTTTTAATCATGATCATAAATTTAATATTGGATCTGTAAAACGGAATTTTATTTTCCCTTTTTTGTATAAAATATCATTATATACCAACTGAAACCTGTCGTCAGGATCTACACCTGAAAAAAACAACAATATTTTGGTATAGGGGGCTACTTTAAAATTTCTCTCATGCAAAATACCGGCACACTGAATCGTATCATTTTTATCTGTTATCAGGTAAAAATCTTTATTTATACCAAATGACATATATTTAACCGATTCCGCATAGTCCAAATCAGTAAATTTGGATTCCAGCATATCCTGACCGCTGTCATCCTCAAATATGAATTCAATTATTCTCTCACTTTTATTAACCTCATAAAGTGAATCTACTTGTTTTAAAGCTTCCCGTCCTTTGTCTTTCAAAAGATAGTACTGTATGGGAACCAATGTCGCCTTAAACGTTATTGCATCTATTTTCTGTGCTTCAACACGTGATTTCCAACCCGCATTTTCCAAGTTAAAATACCTGAATTCTAAATCATCCGCGTTTTCTTCCTTTTTCTGCTTGCTACACGCATAAACCAAAAAAAAAACAGTCATTACAAATAAGCTACTGAATACCCTCATAACGCTTATTTATATATTGTAGTAATTCGTTGGTAATATCTTTGGCTTCCTCGTAATAAACAATATCACCATTATTCTCAAAACCTAAAATTAACTTGTATTTACTAATATTGGAATAGTCTTTTGAGTACGACCTGATTCTTTTCCAAATTTTGAGTACTTCCTGCTCCCGATATACTCCATTTACCTGCTCAATTTCATCACTTAATAATTTTAACTTTTGCTCAACGTCAATCTTAATGTGTACATTTTGAACTGTCGAATAAATATAACTGAGGCTATCGTATTTTATCTTTAATTTATTATTCAGAATATTAATTTGATTTTTAATCTCTTTTGTCATTTTGAACTCGTTAAAAACCTTTTCTTTATCAATTACAGCATAATTTTCTGATTGTTTTTCTTTTTTAAAAAAAAGAAAAATTAAAAACAGGATTAATAAAAAATTTACAACAAAGAGTGGAGGAATTCTGAAAAACTTCATTAACAGTATTTTTCGTGTTATGTTACGAATATAGGAATTTACTTTTAATATATTATTAATTCTTTATGTTAATTTTACGTTAATTTTAACTTTTTCCTACAAAAATAAGCCGTGTAGATAACCTACAACACTAAGTATAAAAGCAGAAATAAAGTTTAAAAATAAATAGATTAACCGAATACTGTGACTGATTATTTATACTTCGCCATAAACTCTTCTGCCTTTTCCACCATTTTCAGGCTGCCACAAAAGAAAGGCACCCGCTGGTGTAATTCGGTAGGTTGAATTTCCATGATTCGATTGTAGCCGTCTGAAGCTTTTCCGCCGGATTGTTCGGCTAAAAAAGCCATCGGATTACATTCATATAATAAACGAAGTTTACCGTTCGGAGCTTTGGAACTGGTTGGATAAATGTAAATTCCGCCTTTAATCATATTCCGGTGAAAATCGGAAACCAGACTTCCGATGTAGCGGGATGTATAGGGCCGGTCATCTTCTTCCAACTGGCAATATTTTAAATAATCTTTTACTCCTTGCGGAAAATGAACATAGTTGCCTTCGTTAATGGAATAGATTTTTCCGGTTTCGGCATATGTCATATTCGGATGCGAAAGATAAAATGTTCCGATGGCCGGATTTAATGTAAATCCGTTTACACCGTGACCCGTGGTATAAACCAACATGGTTGATGTTCCGTAAATTACATAGCCTGCCGCTACCTGATTTATGCCCGGCTGCAGGAAATCCTCTAACGTAACCGGAGTACCCACCGGCGTTTTGCGACGGAAAACGGAGAAAATGGTTCCCACCGAAACATTTACATCAATGTTAGACGAACCGTCAAGCGGATCCATCAATACCACATATTTGTTGTTGTGTGAATTGTCACTTCCGGCAACAGTGATGAAATCATCATTTTCTTCGGAAGCAATACCACATACGATTTCACGGTTAATCAGAGTCTGAATAAAAATTTCGTTGGCATAAACGTCTAATTTTTGCTGGTCCTCACCTTGGATGTTTTGCTCTCCGACTGCTCCGACAATATCAACCAACCCTGCTTTGTTCACCTTGTAGTTTACGACTTTTGCCGCCAACCGGATGGAGTTGATGATGCGTGATAATTCTCCGGTAGAGTATTGAAACTCTTCTTGTTTTTCGATGATGAACTCCCCTAATGTTTTGTTTCTTTCTTCCATTCGCAAACGATGTAGTTGTGATTGTGGCACAAATATCGAAATTTTTGTGATACAAATAAGATTATTATTTTGTTAGATTAAAGAATTGTATTTTTGTGCACATTTTATAACCCTGACAGTAGCGAAAAGCCCGCAGCAAAAACAGCTTTAAAATACTTAAAGCGGCAAAGCGACCAATCCCGATAGCTATCGGGATACAGCGGATGACAGGAATAGCTGCTTAAAAATGAATATCAGAAAAGGAAAAATAAGCGATATGCCCGCTGTTTTGGGTCTGATTCAGGAACTTGCTGTTTTTGAAAAAGAACCCGATGCGGTGGTGCTAACGGTTGCCGATCTGGAGCGTGACGGTTTTGGGGAAAATCCGCTGTTTCACACGTTTGTGGCGGAGGTGAATGGTGAAATTATGGGTATGGCATTATATTACTACCGTTATTCAACCTGGAAAGGCAAAACGATTCATTTGGAAGATCTGATCGTCAGAGATGCTAATCGAGGTACCGGAACCGGTTTGGCACTTTATACCGAGATTATGAAACAGGGCAAAAAAGAGGGTGTACGACGCATTGAATGGAATGTGCTTGACTGGAACGAAACTGCCATTCGGTTTTATGAAAAATCGGGGGCGAAACTACAGGATGATTGGCGAGTGGTGCAGATGGACGAAGATGGGATTAAACGATTTTTGATAGAAGAATAACTATTTTTGAAGTATAAATAATTGACTAATTGCCACATCGGCAAATTGACACATTACTAAAATGAAAATATTCAAATTTGGAGGGGCATCCGTAAAAGATGCCGAGAGTGTAAAAAACGTATTATCGGTTTTGCAAAAAGTGGGATACGATGATGTTCTACTTGTGATTTCTGCGATGGGAAAAACCACTAACGCATTAGAAGCCGTTATTAAACATTATTTTGATAAGTCACCCGAATTAAATGCTTCGATTCAGGAAGTGCGAAAATACCACAACCAGATTTTGCTGGAATTATTTGAAGACGACAAGCATCCGGTTTTTAAAGCTGTAAACCTTCACTTTGAAGAGTTGGATTATTTTTTAAGCCACAATAAATCGCCCAACTACAACTTTGTATATGACCAAGTGGTAAGTTATGGGGAAATTATTTCAACCACCATCGTGAGCTATTACTTTAACTACAGCGGACTGAAGAACCATTGGCTGGATGTCCGCCAGTTCATTAAAACCGATGCCACGTATCGCGATGCTGTTGTAGATTGGGAACAAACCCAAAAATTGATTTCGAAAAATGCAAAGAAAAAAACCCTGAACATTACACAAGGTTTTTTAGGTTCGGATGAAAATAATTTCACCACCACTTTGGGACGGGAAGGTTCGGATTATACGGCAGCTATTTTTGCGTATTGCCTCAATGCGGAAAGCGTTACCATTTGGAAAGATGTACCGGGAGTTTTGAATGCCGATCCGAGGTATTTTGAAAATGCCGTTTTACTAAACCAGATTTCCTACCGTGAAGCAATCGAGTTGGCATTTTACGGAGCTTCAGTCATTCACCCGAAAACGTTACAACCGCTGCAAAAAAAGGAAATTCCGTTGTTTGTAAAATCGTTTGTAAATCCGCTTTTACCCGGCACAAGGGTGTATAAAGGAGCTGATTTGGAACCGCAGACTTCCTGTTTTATTGTAAAGAAAAACCAATTGCTGATCTCACTTTCTTCCATTGATTTCTCGTTTATTATGGAGGAAAACATCAGCGAGATCTTTGCCCTGTTCCACCAATATAAAGTGAAAGTAAGTCTGATTCAGAATACCGCCATTAGCTTTTCAGTGTGTATCGAAGACAAATTTGGTCACTTCCCGGAATTGAAAACCATTCTTTCCAAAAAATTCAAAATATCGTACAACGAAAATGTATCGCTTTACACCATTCGACACTTCTCGGAAAAAGCCGCTCAGATGGTAGAGGAAAACAAAACGGTTTTGGTCAAACAGATTAGCAGAGAGACGTTACAGGTGGTGACGAGTGAGTAGATTTTTCTCATATCCGAAATACAGGCTTAAGCAACTGAATAGGATTTGATGCAAATTGTTGTTGCTTGATTTTCTCTTGTCAACAATAAGGAACAATACTGATTTTATTGATTCTCTTTATCATTTAACCATCCCCGTTGCCATTAAAAGAAACTCTGTACCTTACACGATTTGGTGCTCCACCCTTTTTTTTAATATAATAAGCCCGGTTTCTGAAAAAATTCTCGTTTAATGAAACTTCTTTTCAATTGTCATCAAGTTTCTAAAAAATAACCGGATTGAGTTTTTCGGTATAAACCCTATTCATGTCCGGCAGTTTCATACGATAGTGGGTATCATTGTCTTCAAAATAGGCGGGAAAATATTTTTCGGCAAATTTCCCAAACTCTTTCCAAGCCCGTACAAAAAGAATATAAGAACTCCTTTGCAGGTCGGAGTTGATAAACGCCATGTTTTTCCAGATTGATAATATAGCTTTTATCTGTGTTTCCGTTTTCCCTAAATAAACATCTCATTAAGCATTAAACACGTGTAGCTCCATATTTTCCGGGAAACTCCATGAATAAATTCCAACTTTTGGCTACACCTAAATTAGATTCGGGACGAAAAGTTTTAAAATTATGTTCACGGCAGATAATTTCCTGATTTCCATTATCGCAAATCACTATAAAAGTTTCTTTAAAATCGTCAAAGTAGTTAACCTATGCTTCCTTGAGTAGGTCCGTCCGGTTGAAGGTAGGGATGGTTGCCACGGCACAAATGGTCTCACCATGTAAAATTTTAAACGGTTTCAAGATGTTAACTTCTATTATATTTCAAAAACAGGAAAATGAGATGAAAAATACCTGTGATTAAAACTTCGAACAGCAGTATACTTCAAAGTTTATATAATTCACCTACATTTTTAACCCCTAAAAATACTACTTTTGAGTTTTTAGAGTTAGTATAACTATGTTGAAAAAAGGCTTTTTAGGGATGTTATTGCTCTTGGTTTCCGGGTTGTGGGCCCAGGAAAGCGAAACACCATATAAAAAGAAAAAAATTACCGTTTCAACTGATACAATTTCACTCGAAAAAGTGAGTATTAACAAGGCGTTTTTCAACATTTTAGACGGAAATGGCAATCCGATTGACACTGCTTTTTACAACGTTAACTTTCAAAAAGGAACTCTCGTTTTTAAAAATAATTTTCAATCCAACGACACGCTAACGGTCCGTTACCTCACTTTCCCCGAATTTTTAACCAAAACATACCGCGTTTACGACGAAAGCAAAGTGGTGCCCAATGCCCGGGGAAACGGTCAGTTGTATTCGCTCTCCAATGACCGGATCAACAACTTCAAACCGTTTGACGGACTCACTACTTCGGGAAGCATCACCCGTGGTGTGACGATTGGCAACAATCAAAATGCCGTGGTCAATTCTAATTTAGATTTACAGATTGCCGGAAAATTATCGGATAAAGTGAGTTTACGGGCTTCGATTCAGGACAGCAATATTCCATTGCAGGAAGGCGGTTATTCGCAGAAACTGGATGAATTTGATCAGATCTTCATCGAACTGTATTCCGACAAATGGAACATCCGTGCCGGTGATTTATTTTTAGAAAACCGCCAATCCCGCTTTCTGAACTTCAATAAAAAAGTACAGGGGCTCTCCACCCAATTCCATCTGGGCGAAGAAGGTAACAAAACTACCCTTTTTGCTGCTGCAGCCCTTGTCCGGGGTCAGTATGCCAAAAGTACGTTTGTAGGGCAGGAAGGAAATCAGGGACCGTATAAACTCCGGGGCAACAACGGCGAATTGTATGTATTGGTTATTTCCGGCTCCGAACGGGTTTTTGTAAATGGTATTCTCTTACAACGGGGCGAAAACAATCATTATACGATTGATTACAATGCCGGAGAGGTGACGTTTACCTCACTCTTTCCGATTACTTCTGAAATGCGGATCAACATTGAATACCAGTATTCCGACCGAAGTTTTACCCGATTTGTCACCTATGGTGGTGTAACACATGAACGTGAAAAATGGAGTATCGGCGGATTTATTTATTCGGAAAATGATGTCAAAAATCAACCGTTACAGCAGGATTTATCCGAAGAGCAAGTAGAAATCCTTAAAAATGCCGGAGACAACATCAACCTGATGAACGCTCCTTCGGCCTATGTCGATTCCTATTCCGAGAACAAAATCCTATACCGTAAAACCTTGATTTCCGGTGTGGAAGTTTTTGAATTTTCGAACAATCCGGAAGAAGTGCTATACAATGTCCGCTTCTCTTTAGTAGGCAATAACCAAGGAAATTACATCTTAGCTAACAACCAGACCGTAGGTAGAATTTATCAATATGCAGAGCCGGTAAACGGAATTCCGCAGGGAAATTATGAACCGATCATTCGCTTGATTGCTCCGACCAAAATTCAAATTGCTACCGTGATGGGAAAATACAATCCATCCGACAAAACAGGTATTGATTTTGAAATAGGAATGAGCAATAATGACTTGAATTTATTTTCCGATTTAGATAACGACGATAACCAGGGAGTTGCCGGACGCTTGAACGCCACTCAACGTCTTTTAACCAAAAACTGGACATTGGATGCCTTTGCCAATGTACAGTTTGTACAAAAAGATTTCAGAACTATCGAACGATTGTTTACAATAGAATTTGACCGTGATTGGAATCTGACATCCCCTACCGGAAATCAAAGTCTGGTCATTTCCGGCCTGCGATGGAATCATCCGGAAAAAGGTTTTGCCACTTATCAATTGGAAAAATTAGATTTTTCGGACAATTTTTCAGGAATCCGCCATGTACTCAATGGTCGTTTTCGTCATAAAAACTGGATAATTTCCAACAACAGTAGTGTAATGAAAAGTGACGGTTCATTTGCCAATTCCACTTTTGCCCGAAGCGAAACCCAGGTCGTATATGATTGGAAAAAAAATTGGGTAGGTGGTTCGCTTCGATTAGAAGACAACAGCGAAAAAATAATGGCCACCAATACATTTTCACCACTTAGTCAACGTTTTATGGAATATGGCGGTTTTGTGGGAAGAGGCGATTCTACGAAAGTTTTTATGGAAATTGGTTACTTGCACCGCATGAACGACAGTTTGCAAAACGGTTTTGTGCAACGTGTGAACCGTTCGCATTCCTATTATCTGAAATCAAGGCTACTGCAAACGGAAAAAAGTGACTTGAGTGTTTTTATCAACTACCGAAACCTGCAATTTGAAGATCCTGCAAAAACTGACGAACCTTCGTTGAATTCTCGCATTTTATACAATGACCGGTTTTTTAAACAATTGCTTTTGCTCACTACTGCCTATGAAACTGCTTCGGGAACGCTACCACAACAGGAATTTACCTACTTGGAAGTAGAACCCGGTCAGGGGATTTTTATGTGGAATGATTATAACGGCAACGGCATTCAGGAACTACAGGAGTTTGAAGTAGCTCCGTTTCCCGATCAGGCCAAATATGTACGGGTGTTTTTACCCAATCAGGTATTTGTGAAAACCCATCAAAATAAGTTTTCCCTTTCGTTGACGCTTAATCCGTCTATATGGCAGAATGAAACCGGATTCCGAAAGTTCTTGTCTTATTTCTACAACCAGACCTCTTATTTAATCGATCGGAAAATTGAACGCAATTCGGATAATTTCAACCTTAATCCGTTTGATGGTGATGCATCGGAATTATTGGGTTTGAATTCTAGTTTTATGAACAGTTTCTTTTACAACCGGGGAAAGCAAAAGCATTCGGTCACTTATACAATTTTGAATAGCAGAACCCGTAATTTATTATCGATTGGTTCTCAGGAAAACAGAAATCTGGCTCATCAGTTGCAATATGCTCATTTACTGAAAAAAAGCTGGTTGTTTGCCTTATCGGGAAAAACATTTACCACCGAAAGCGTTTCCGATAATTTTCCGGCACGAAATTTTGATGTCATCGGCTATCAAATTGCACCGAAAGTGAGTTATTTATTTTCGAAAAACACGAGTCTGGATGTGTTCTATGAAATTCAAGCCAAAGAAAATCAGTCAGGCAACCGTGAAACGTTGAATCAAAGCCGGTTGGGTACTTCGTTTACCTATGCGGGCGAGAAAAAATTTACGATGAACGGAGAATTTTCGCTCTACAACAATGATTTTACAGGCGATGCCTTATCGGCAGTTGGTTTTCAAATGCTGGAAGGGCTTCAACCCGGAAAAAACCAAACCTGGCGATTACTGATTCAAAAAAACCTGACAGAATATTTAGATGTAAATGTAAACTACCAAGGAAGAAAAAGTGAAACCACCGATACAATTCATACAGGAAGCATTCAGTTGAGAGCTTATTTTTAAACCAATTTGTTAAATTAAAGGCTATTCTTTTTTTAATTATTATATTTGAAATGATAAAAAACAACGTTATGAAATTAAAACCGATACTCTTTTTCCTATTGGGGAGTTCGCTTTTTTTTACTTCATGTAAAAAAGCAGAAGAAACACCTGTTGCTACAGAACAAAAAAGAGAAGCAAATGCCGAAACACCGGCCGTAAACGATGCTTCCAACATAACCACAACGCCGGCTCCTGTGGCCTCAGAAACAGCTACTGCAGCAGGACAACCGCCCAAATTAAATCCGCCACATGGTCAACCCTATCATCGTTGTGAAATTGCAGTGGGAGCACCCTTAGACGGTTCTGCTCCTGCACAAGGAGCAACTCCTGCTCCTGTTCAGCAAAACGCACCAAAATCGTTTTTTAAAACGGTTCAAACGGAACAACAAACCAATCCGGTTCAACCTGTAGCTTCTGCTCCTGCAACACAAGCTCCTCAAGTAAAACCCGCAACAACTTCAACACCTGCAACAGCCAAAGCAGATGGACCGAAACCCAAGAATAACCCCCCACACGGTCAACCGCACCACCGTTGTGACATTAAAGTGGGTGATCCGTTGCCTGATGCTTAGTCATTCTAATCCTCAAAAAAAGGGAAACACACTACAAATAATATATCAAGAGGGAAGTAATAAAAAATTTACCAATGTTTTAGCAAAGAAAAAGCCTGCTCGGGAATCCCTTGCAGGCTTTACTTTTTCAAGGTGGAGAAGATGGGGCTCGAACCCACGACCTTTTGGCTGCCAGCCAAACGCTCTAGCCAACTGAGCTACATCCCCAAAGCGGAGGCAAATTTAATTAATTTATTTTAAATCACCGTATTTCTTTTATATTTTTTAATCTCTTTTTTCACCTCTTTAAATTTCTAAAATACATTGAATTTGGGTTCTGTTTTTTTAAACAATGCATAACACTGATTTAAAAATGAAGGAAATGAAAAATATATTTTTAGTCCTTACTTTTAATAAGCCTATTCTAATTCAAAACATAATGAAACGTATCCTAGGCTAATAGAGATGACAAACTTAGAAATGTATCCAATGCATACCTACCAGATATTGGGGTAATAATCAGCTTTTTTCTGCTTTTTTTTAGTGATCGGAATAGCTTATTGGTTATATTATAAGGCAAAAAAAGAGAAAATAACCCCCAGCATTCCTTATCTTTGTCCTGAAATTTAAATCAAATGGCAAAAATCAGAATTACCAAACAATTTAGTTTTGAAACCGGACATGCACTGTATGGGTATGATGGTAAATGTAAAAACGTACATGGCCATAGTTATAAATTATCTGTTACAGTAATTGGAACGCCTATTGCTGATACCACCAATGTAAAATTCGGAATGGTCATTGATTTCGGTGATCTGAAAAAAATTGTCAAAGAAGAAATTGTTGACTTATTTGATCATGCCACTGTGTTTAATCAAAATACTCCTCACATAGAATTAGCTGAAGAATTAAAAAACCGGGGTCACCATGTTATTTTAGTAGATTATCAACCCACCAGTGAAAATATGGTGATTGATTTTGCGGACAAAATAAAAAACAGACTACCTGGTTCTATTGAGCTTCATTCCTTAAAATTACAAGAAACAGAAACATCATTCGCAGAATGGTATGCTTCTGACAATACTATTTTATGACGAAACAAAGTGTAACAAGAATTTATTTTGCATCCGACCAACATTTCGGAGCTCCCACTCCGGAAGCCAGTTTCCCAAGGGAACAAAAATTCGTGGCATGGTTAGACGAAATTAAACACGATGCAACGGCTCTTTTTTTATTGGGTGATTTGTTTGATTTTTGGTTTGAATACAAAACGGTTGTTCCAAAAGGATTTGTTCGTGTGTTGGGTAAACTGGCTGAACTTCGTGACAGTGGTATTCCGGTTTATTTTTTTGTAGGTAATCACGATTTGTGGATGTGTGATTATTTTGAAAAGGAACTAAACATCCCTGTGTATCGTGACAATCAGGAATTTACTTTTAACGGAAAAACTTTTTTAATTGGTCACGGTGACGGAAAAGGTCCCGGCGACAAAGGCTATAAACGCATGAAAAAAGTGTTTACCAACCCGTTTTCAAAATGGTTGTTCCGATGGTTACATCCGGACATTGGTGTAAAACTGGCTCAGTATTTATCTGTCAAAAATAAATTAATCTCAGGTACCGAAGATGTTAAATTTTTGGGAGAGGAAAACGAATGGCTCGTTCAGTATGCTAAGCGGAAACTGACTTTCAAACATTATCATTATTTCGTTTTTGGACACAGGCATTTACCTATGCAATTAAAAGTAGGTGAAAATGCAACCTACATTAATTTAGGCGATTGGATTGGTTATTTTACGTATGGTGTTTTTGACGGCGAAAAATTTGAATTGAAAGAATTCAAAAACTAACGAATGTCTTTTGCCCTCAATTGAACTGAAATATCTCCATTAAATTCATTTTCATCAATACAGAAAGCCATTTCAAACGGCTGATGATTTTTGGTCATCTCCAACTTTTTTCCCAAACCAAAACCGATGACACCAAAACCTTCTGAGTTGTTTTGTTTTACAAATAATTTCAAATGTTCATCGTTTTGACCGAGGGTTTTTCCATAACCGGTATCCACTACTTTTTTTGCCCTGAAAACCGGCGTCATATTTTCAGGACCAAAAGGTTCAAACTGATTTAGGAGCCGAATTAATTTTGGATTAATTTCTTCTAAATTAATTTCAGCATCGATTAAAATTTCCGGAATTAACAAATCAGGGTGAATTGTTTCCTGCACTACTTTTTCAAAGGCTTCCTTAAATTGTAAATAGTTTTCTTCTTTGGTGGTCATTCCGGCCGCATACATATGCCCGCCAAATTGTTCCAGGTGTTCCGAACATTTTTCCAAAGCAACGTACACATCAAAATCTTTCACAGAACGTGCCGAAGCAGCTAATTTATCACCACTTTTTGTAAACACTACCGTTGGCCGGTAATACGTTTCCGTCAAACGGGACGCGACAATTCCGATTACACCTTTGTGCCAATTTTCATTGTAAACAACCGTTGTAAACTTTTCCTTTTCGTCATTTTCCTCAATTTGAGCTAATGCTTCCTTTGTAATTTGTTTATCTAAATCTTTTCTGTTTGCATTATATCCTTCAATTTCTGAAGCAACCTGTTCTGCTTGCTCCAGCTTAAATTCGGTTAACAATTTTACTGCATGATTACCGTGTTTAATTCTCCCTGCGGCATTGATCCGGGGAGCGATAATAAATACAACATCCGTGATGGTGAGTATTTTTTTCTTCACGTTTTGAATCAACGCCTTAATTCCGGGTCTGGGACTGGTGTTAATAACCTCTAAACCAAATTTGGACAGAATGCGATTTTCGCCTGTAATCGGAACAATATCCGCAGCAATGGCAGTGGCTACCAAATCCAAATACGGAATTAAATCTTCAATTGTTTCCCCTCTGTTTTGAGCCAATGCCTGAATTAATTTAAACCCAACCCCACAACCGCAAAGTTCGTCATACGGATAGTGACAATCTTCTCTTTTAGGATCTAAAACAGCAATAGCTTGGGGCAAATTATCACCCGGCCGGTGATGGTCACAAATAATAAAATCAATATTTTTTGCTTTGGCATAAGCCACATGATCGATTGATTTTATACCACAATCTAAAGCAATAATTAAGGAAAAACCGTTGTTGTCTGCAAAATCAATTCCTTTGTATGAGATACCATAACCTTCGTCATAACGGTCCGGAATATAGGTGTCGATATTGGGATAATATGATTTCAAATAAGACGAAACCAAGGAAACCGCTGTTGTTCCGTCAACGTCATAATCGCCAAAAACCAAAATATTTTCCTGATTGGAAAGGGCTCTTTCAATTCGATTAACTGCTTTATCCATATCTTTCATCAAATACGGATCATGCAAATCGTTTAAAGACGGTCGAAAAAATTGTTTGGCTTGATTAAATGTAGAAATTCCTCTTTGTACTAAAAGTGAGGCGATTAGTTTGCTAACATTAAGTTCGTTAGCTAATTGCGAAACCAAATGCGGTTCCGGCTTGGGCTTGATGGTCCAACGCATAATGTATTAATTTTGAATGGCTTATACTTTTGGATGGTACTCAATTTTTACATCCATTTGGGCAAATTTACGAAACATTTCCATAACACCACAATATTTTTCAACCGATAAATTGACGATTTTTTGCAATTTTTCTTTTTCTAAGTCATTTCCATAAAAATGATAAACCACGCGAACAGCATGATAATATTTGGGATGTTCTTCAGTTAAATCGCCTTCCACATCAATATGAAAAGTGTCAATTGCAACTTTCATTTTGGGCAACAATGAAGCTACATCAATTCCTGTGCAACCTGCCAATGCATCCAACATTAGAGCCTTTGGACGAAGCCCGTTGTTTGTTCCACCAATTTCAATACCGGCATCAATTCTAAAATTTCCACCGGGATTGGTCGCTTCAAACGCCATTCCACCCAACCATTTTGTTGAAATTTGATGTGTCATGTTGTACTTTTTTTCAAAGATAATGATTTTTTAAAAAATTTTTTAATCCAAAAAAATATTGTACATTTGTTGCATATTTGTTTCATTAATGAATAAAATTAGCAATAATGTATCAAAATAGCTACTATAAAAACTGGTATGCAATGACAGATGCCGCTGTTGTTCGATCGCTTTGTTCCAGTTTGAAACAAATGCGACTAAACAAAAACATCTCTCAAGAAGAACTTGCCGAACAATGTGGTTTAAGCCGAATTACCATCAGTCGTATGGAATCCGGGAAAGCTATCAATTTGTTAACCATGGTGCAAGTGATGCGTGCGTTGGGAAAACTAGACCTATTTAATTACCTCAACGAAGAACCGGAAATTAGTCCGCTACAAGTTATGGAAGAGCGTTCTAAATACCGCAAGAAAGCCTCTCCCTCTAAATAAATATGAATACCGTTGCTGCTGTAAAAATTTGGAATCGCAAAGTTGGTGCGGTGCTATGGGACGAATCAAAAAATGTTGGTTTTTTTGAGTTTGATAAAAATTTTATTGACTCCGGTTTAGATTTATCACCTATTACACTTCCGTTGTCTGAAGCGAGCAAAGGACGACGGGTTTTCTCGTTTCCATTCTTAAATTTTGAAACCTTTAAAGGTTTGCCCGGTTTGCTTGCAGATAGTTTGCCGGATAAATTCGGAAATCAAGTAATTGATGCTTGGTTGGCTCAACAAGGCAGAACTTCACAAAGTTTTAATCCGGTTGATCGCCTTTGTTATATTGGCAAACGCGGTATGGGAGCATTAGAATTTGAACCTGAATCGGGCTCATCAATCATCCCATCAAATAAATTAGAAATAAACGCTTTGGTTGAATTTGCGAAAGAAGTTTTAGCCGAACGAACTTCTTTTCAGACCAATTTGAAGTCCGAAAAAGGATTTTCAGATATTCTTCAAGTGGGAAGTTCTGCCGGTGGAGCTCGTGCAAAAGCCATCATTGCCTATAATCAAAAAACAGGCGAAGTTCGCTCCGGTCAAATTGATGGACTGGATGGTTTTGATTACTGGTTAATTAAATTTGATGGCGTAACCAATCACCAACTGGGCGATCCAAAAGGCTATGGAAACATTGAATATGCTTATTATTTAATGGCGACTGCTGCCGGAATAAACATGATGGAAAGCGAGTTGAAAATCGAAAATCAGCGAGCTCATTTTATGACCAAACGTTTTGACCGACAAAACAATCAGAAATTGCACATGCAAACGTTGTGTGGTTTGGCTCATTTTGACTATAATATGCCGGCTGCTTATTCGTATGAACAAGCATTGATGGTGATGCGACAAATGCAATTGCCTTATCCGGATATGGAAGAATTATTTCGAAGAATGATTTTTAACGTGATGGCGAGAAATCAAGATGACCATACCAAAAACATTTCTTTTTTGATGAATTCGGATGGAAAATGGTCGCTTTCGCCGGCTTATGATGTGACTTTTGCTTTTAATCCGTCCAATTTTTGGTTAAAAGCTCACCAAATGACCATTAACGAAAAAAAAGAAAACATTGAATTGAATGATGTTTTATCACTAGCCAAAAACGTCAACATCAAAAAGCCACAACAAATTATTGATGCATGTCGGGAAGCCATTTTAAAATGGGATGAATTTGCCGAAAAAGCACTCATCTCTTCGGCTCAACAAAAAGAAATAAAAGATTTATTTAATTTATTAATGTAACTTTATTGTTTCATTGATGCCATAAATAAGTCATAATGAAGCTTATTTGTTACAATTTATTTTAACGATTTCCACCAACTACTACCACAATTTCACCTTTGACAGGTTTAGTTTCAAAATGTTTTAAAACGTCAGTTGCTGTTCCGCGAACGGTTTCTTCATGTAATTTTGATAATTCTCTGGAAACAGAAACTTGTCTTTCTTGGCCAAAATACTGCACAAATTCGGCTAGGGTTTTATTTAATTTATGTGGCGAAACATAGAAAATCATCGTTCTAACTTCTTCGGCTAAAGCCAAAAAACGGGTTTGTCTTCCTTTTTTATCAGGCAAAAAACCTTCAAACACAAATTTATCATTGGGCAATCCGCTGTTCACCAAAGCGGGAACAAAAGCGGTGGCTCCGGGTAAACATTCTACGTCAATATTATTTTCCACACAAGCTCGCGTAAGTAAAAATCCAGGGTCAGAAATCGCAGGAGTTCCGGCATCGGAAATTAACGCAATGGTTTCTCCGGCTTGCAAACGTTTGATCAAACCTTCTACAGTTTTGTGTTCGTTATGCATGTGGTGGCTTTGCATGGGTGTTCCAATCTCAAAATGCTTCAATAATTTTCCGCTGTTTCGGGTGTCTTCGGCTAAGATGCAATCCACTTCTTTGAGCACTTTGATGGCTCTGAGAGTCATGTCTTCTAAGTTGCCGATGGGTGTGGGAACGATATAGAGTTTGCTCATGGTAACGTTTTAAAAATCAAAAAATGAAATCTCTCCTTCGTTGAGATGACAAGATTGCGGAGAAAAAGTTTATACAAACTTCTTCTCAATCAAGTTCATAAAACGGTCGGCATATTCTTCTTTTCCCTCCCAATTATTGTAATCGGGTTTTACCATATCTACAATAAACTGTTGTACTTCCTGAAACGAATCATAGGTGCTGATTTGTGAAATCACCCGATTAAAATCTTCGTTGCTACCACCAAACAAATGTTTGACAAACGCAATGCGATCATTCAATCCAATATTAATTCCTTTGATTAACGTATCGTTTAAAGATGAAACTTTATGCTCTGTTTTGACTGTAAATGTTTCTGTTTTCGTTTCAATTTTAACCTCAGGAGTGATGATTTCTTCTACTTTTTCAAACGAAATTTCAGTTACTTTTTCCACTTCCTGCGGAACATCATCCACTTTAATAAACTCCGGTTCTTTGTAACCAGAACCTAATAAGTCTTCAAAAGAAATCTGCTTTTGTTCCATTTTAGAAGACGGCTTTTCTTCCTCTTCTTCTGCCAATTCAAACATCGGACTGAACAGCGGCTCTTGCTTTTCTTCTTTTATTTCATCATGAACAGGTTCTTCCTCCTCCGTTTCTTCAGTTGTTTCTTCCACAAAGCTTTCTTCTGCCTCTGGTATCACAACTTGCTTTTCTACCCCTTTATCAATGCTTTCTTCTGTAACCAATTCATGTTCTGCTTCTTCCGCAACTGTTTCAGCAGAAACTTCTGTTTCAACTTCCTGAACTTTCTCTTCCGTTACCACAACTTGCGGTTGAGCCGGTGTTTCGGCAAAAAGCTTTTCTTCTAATTTTTCTGCCGAAATCTCACTTTTCAACACATTGATATTTTCTTCATAAAAACGAAGTATGGCTAATTTTTCAACTAATTTTTGAGCTTCCTGATGCAACTGAACAACATCCTCTTTCCCTTTTAATTTCAGAACACGGTGTGCAATACTAATTAAATCTGCTTCTAACTTTTTCTTCATAACTTTTAAAATTATATTGAATTTAGCGAATGGAATTTTATAAATTTGTTTCAGATACAAAATAACATAAAATATGTTATTCTTTAGTTAGAAAAGTAGAAAATGTTTCTTGAAAATACCGTAAATCACAAAGAACAATTTGGCTGGATTGAAGTAATCTGCGGTTCGATGTTCTCCGGAAAGACCGAAGAGTTGATCCGAAGACTCAAAAGAGCTCAGTTTGCCAAGCAAAAAGTCGAGATTTTTAAACCGGCCATCGATACGCGTTATCACGATGAAATGGTGGTTTCGCATGACGCAAACGAAATTCGTTCTACGCCCGTTCCGGCCGCTGCCAATATTCGTATCCTGGCACAAGGGTGTGATGTGGTGGGCATTGATGAAGCCCAGTTTTTTGACGATGAAATTGTTGCCATTTGCAACGATTTGGCCAATTCCGGCATTCGGGTAATTGTAGCCGGATTGGATATGGATTTTAAAGGAAACCCTTTTGGCCCCATGCCGGCTTTGATGGCTACGGCCGAGTATGTAACCAAAGTGCATGCCGTTTGCACCCGCACCGGCAATTTAGCCAATTACAGTTTCAGAAAAACAGACAATGACAAATTGGTGATGTTAGGAGAAACGGAAGAGTATGAACCACTCAGCAGAGCTGCTTATTTTCACGCCATGCGGGAACAGAACGAGCTTCATAAAACAGAACCTGATAACAAACCTAAATAATAGTTCGTGAGTTTGGTTGTAAACGATATTATTCCACAACTTAAAGCTGAGTTTTTCGGAAAACATCCTGATAATCCTATTTTAAATGTTTCCATCGACAGCCGTTCGTTTCAAAACAATGAGCATACGCTTTTCTTTTGTTTAATAGGCTCCAATAACAACGGACACGATTATATTGAGGAGCTTATTGAAAAAGGTGTTCGGAATTTTGTGGTTTCGCAAGATGTGCATCCGCAACATCAAGTTAACTATTTAAAAGTTGAGAATACCTTAACGGCATTGCAGCAATTTGCAGCATTTTACCGAAAAAAATTCCGTTTTCCGGTCATCGGTATTACCGGAAGTAACGGAAAAACCATTGTAAAAGAGTGGCTTAATTTTTTATTGAGCCCTGATTATAATATCATCCGAAGTCCGAAAAGCTATAATTCTCAAGTGGGAGTGCCGTTATCTGTAATTGGCATTAACGAACAACATAATTTAGGCATTTTTGAAGCCGGAATTTCCACCGTGAACGAAATGCAAAAATTAGAACCCATTATTCAACCCACCATCGGAATTTTAACAAATATTGGTTCTGCTCACGATGAAGGGTTTGAAAATTTAGGCCAGAAAATCAAAGAAAAACTAAAGCTTTTCTCCAATGTGGAGGTTCTGATTTACAACAAAAACAAATCGATTGATGCCTTTTTGAATCCTGCGATCAAAACTTTTTCCTGGAGTTCAAGTGATCAGTCGGCTGATGTCTTGATTCACCACAAAACCACGAATGATAAAACCTGTCTGAATGTAACCTACCGTGAAACATGTTTTAAAATCAGTATTCCGTTTTCAGACGAGGCCTCTATTGAAAATGTGATTCACTGCCTGATGGTGTTGTTTTATTTTAAGTATGACTTAGACACCATTCAAAACCGACTAGCTCTTTTATACCCGATTGAAATGCGGTTAAAAGTGAAAAAAGGCATCAACAACACAACGTTGATTGACGACAGTTACAGTTCCGATTTTCAATCGTTGAAAATTGCGTTGGATTTTTTAGAAAACCAAAAACAGCACCACAAAAAAACGTTGATTTTGTCCGATATTTTTCAAAGTGGTCTGGAAAATGATGAGTTATATTCGCGTGTTTCTCAAATGGTAATTTCCAACAAAATCAACCGGGTAATTGGTATTGGCGAAACGATTTGCCAGTATAAAAACAAGTTTCTCAACGGAACCACATTTGCTACCCAGGCCGATTTTCTCACTCATTTTGACCGTTTAAATTTTGAAAATGAAACCATTCTGATCAAAGGAGCCCGAAGTTTTCATTTTGAAGAAATTGTTTCGTTGTTGGAAGAAAAAACGCACGAAACCGTTTTGGAAATTAACCTCAACGCCATTTCACACAACTTAAATTATTTTAAAGCCAAACTGCAACCGGAAACTAAAATGATGGTGATGGTCAAGGCGTTTAGTTACGGAAACGGTGGTTTAGAAATTGCCAAGTTACTCGAATACCACAAAGTAGATTATTTGGGCGTGGCTTTCGCCGACGAAGGAATTGCCTTGAAAAGCAACGGAATTCATTTGCCGATTATGGTTTTGAATCCCGAATCAACCAGTTTTGAAGCCATCATTCAGCATCAATTGGAACCTGAAATTTATAGTTTAAAAGGGTTGAACGCCTTTTTAAAAATTGCCAAACAAAAGCACTTGAAGCATTTTCCTATTCATCTGAAAATTGATACCGGAATGCATCGATTGGGTTTTGATGAAATACATTTAGAAGAATTAATTTCCACTTTAAAAAACGGTAAAACGGTTCAGGTAAAAAGTATTCTGTCGCATTTGGCTACCAGCGATGATTTAGCACACAACGAATTTGCGTTGGAACAAATTGAAAAGTTCAACCGCATTTCTACCTATATAAGTAAAGAATTGGAAATTCATCCGATTCGGCATATTTTAAATACTTCAGGCATTTCCAATTATCCGGAAGCTCAATTCGACATGGTCCGGTTAGGTATCGGATTATACGGTATTTCAAACGACACCAACGAACAGAAATATCTGGAAAATGTGGGCACGTTAAAATCGGTTATTTCCCAAATCCGGACTATTCAGGCCGGAGAAAGTGTGGGTTACGGCAGGCGGTTTGTGGCAGAAAAAGAAACCCGGATTGCTACGATTCCGATTGGCTATGCCGACGGAATCAGAAGAAGTTGGGGCAACGGATTGGGTTTTGTGATGATTAACAACCAAAAAGCAACGATTACGGGAAGTGTCTGCATGGATATGCTGATGGTAGATGTCACTTCTATTCCCTGCATCGAAGGGAATGAAGTAATTGTTTTGGGCGAAAACCCTTCTGCTGCTTTTATGGCGGCCCAATTGAATACCATTCCGTATGAAATTCTTACCGGCATTTCGCAACGGGTAAAGCGAATCTTTTACCGAGAATAAATTATTTGTTCAGAGTGTTAAAATTTTAACTAACTTCGTTAAAACAAAAAACAATTAAAACTTTTTATTATGCTTAAAGAATTCAAGAATTTTATCATGACCGGCAATGTAATTGAATTTGCCGTTGCAGTAATTATGGCGGGAGCTGTAGGAGCTGTTGTAAATGGATTTGTAAATGACATCGTGATGCCAATTGTTGGAATGTTTACAGGCGGCGTTGATTTTTCTGATCTTAAAATTGTTTTACAAGCAGCTGTAGCAGAATCAGAAGGCGTTTCTGCCGTTCCGGAGGTTGCCATTCGCTGGGGAGCTTGGGTAAACACTTTAGTTAATTTAGTGATTGTTGGTTTTGTAATGTTTTTATTGATTAAATCATACAATAAAATGAGAAAACCAAAAGAAGAAGCTCCAGCTCCACCAGCCGGACCAACCCAAGAAGAATTATTGGCAGAGATCAGAGATTTATTGAAAAAATAGACGTTCCGCTACATTATATATTCTAATTAATGCTGCATGTATTTTAGTATTAAACCCCGGATTTATCGGGGTTTTTTTGCAAAAAAATGATTATAACTCATCATCTCTACCAACTTCAGATTGCTTTTTTTAAATGAAAAAATTATGTAACAACATACTTTTAATTTTAGCGTTAGTTTGTTCGGAATTTTGTTGTTCACAAAATGAAGTATCATCTAATGAGGCATTAGAGCAATATCATATTATAGGGGAAGAGTTAAACCGGGTAATCTCCGGAACCTCCAACTCGATGGGATTCAAAACTTCATTAACCAAAGAGCAACTGGAAATTTATTTAAAATTAAGCTATCAAAAAATTGATTTATTAGAGCACATAGATGGAGAATGCAAGCTTAAATTAAATTTTTTATTTGATATCGGACATACTTTTTATGGTTTGGGATTGATGAATGAATCAATTGTATTTTTTAATAAATATTTGAAACAGTTTAAAATATGTGAATCAGAAATTCCCCAAAACAAAGAAAAGGCTTTTATAAAAAACAGTGTGTATATTTATGGTACTATGGCAATGGCCTACAACAAATTAAAGCAACCGGATAGTGCTTCCATTATGCTTCAAAAAAGCATAGAACAATCGTCAAAATATAAAACTGTTTTATATCCTTCAGCATTAAATAATTATGGTTTGCTTTTGCTTGAAAATAAAACGAATCTTGATTCTGCATTAATCTATTTTAAAAAAGCTTATGATATCTGTACAGATGAATATCCAAATCATTCACTACGAGGAAGCATAAGAGATAATATAGCTGACGTATATTTGAAAAAAAACAAGATCAAGGACGCTAAAGAACTTTATAAGACCAACTTCTTTTATTACCAAACCAATTATAATACAGACACAAAAGCCATTGATGTTACACGTTTGATTAGTGCCGGTTGCCAGCTTATAGTAACGTGCATTGAATTACAGCAATTTGAGAAAGCATCACAATATTGTTGTTTAGTGGAAAAATTATATAAACAATACAATGATAATGTAAAAAAATTACCCAAAACCAGGTTAGAATTTTTTGAAACAAAAGCTTTAGTGTTATCTTCAACACAAAAGTACAAAGAGGCTTTTAGTATTTTACAACAGGTAAATACTCTAAAGGATAGTATACGAGAAATAGAATCAGCCAATGATCTTCTTTGGGAAGAATCACTCAATAACCTTGTCTTAAATAGAGTGAAGCTTGATGCCGAAATACAAAACATCAAAGCCAAAAGTGATATTGAAAAACAAAAGTTTAGAACCAAAACCATCGGACTGATTGCAATAATTATACTTTTAACCGTTATATTTCTTTTGATTAACAGACGGCAACTACTTATAAACAACAGGAACAAACAACTTTTAGCGGAACAAAAAGTACAAGCCTTCGAAGAGAAAAATAAACGGTTACATTTTGAAGTCAAGGCAAAAGAACGGGATTTATCTGATTTTGCAATAAATCTGAGTCAAAACCGCGAATGGGCATCATTGATTACCGATAAAATTGAGGTTTTGAAAAAAAGCCGCGGACGCCAACGTAACAAACAGATAAAAATTATAGAAAACGAAGTTGTTAAAAAACTAAATTTTGAAAAAAATGTTCAAGAGCTTTATGAGCATTTTGAGAAATTAGGTGATTTCTTTTATTACAAACTCAATGTACAATTTCCCAATTTAAGCAAAAATGAAAAACGGCTCTGTTGTCTTATCCGTTTAAAGATGGATAACCATCAAATTGCAACTATTCAAAATATTTCTCCTGCTTCTTTAAATACCAGCCGATACCGGCTTCGTAAAAAAATGAATCTCCCGGCAAACGTAGACTTAGATACATTTATCCTAAATATCTAACTATTTTCAATACATAAAAAAACACATAAGTGTTTAAATATCAAAAATTTAATGCGAATAAAAAAACAAATGTCTATCATTTGTCTATTATCAAAATAAACGATTGTAAATATCTTCATATTACTTTTAGGGTTTAAAAACTTGTATTCTTTAAATCCCGAAGACAACTATGAAAACAACTCTTTACGCTTTACTGTTCATTAGTTTTTGCACAGGATATGCCCAAGTAGGGATAGGAACAACAAATCCCGATGCATCTTCTATCCTAGACATTACTTCTACTAATACCGGTATTTTAATTCCTCGTCTTACAGAGACACAGCGGACTGATATAACAAATCCTGCCAACGGCTTGTTAGTCTATCAAACCGACAACATCAATACCGGTTTTTGGTACTATAATGGTACCGCTTGGACACACCTGAATGTCAATAGAGGTGAGTTTGAGAGCATTGGTGGTATCGTGCGTAACACCTCCAATATTAACAGTGACTGTTTTGTATTTGGAAGTACCCAAATGGATGATCTTGAAGGCACGGCAGACAACCACCGTATGTTTTTTGATAAAACTAATGGATCTTTCAGAGCAGGAAGAGCAACAGGAACACAATGGAATGCTGCACAAAGAGGATATCAATCACTAGCAATGGGGTTTAACAACACAGCATCGGCAAATTACAGCACGGCTTTTGGATATGGAAATGCAGCTTTGGGGAATGCCAGTACTGCTTTGGGAGTAGGCAACTATGCAAGATCCTATTCTGAAACAGTTTTGGGTACATATAATACTAATTACATTCCAAATAGCCCCAATAGCTGGAACAACAGCGATCGTCTTTTGGTAGTGGGCAATGGCAATTCTGATGCCAACCGAAGTGATGCATTTACTATTTTAAAGAGTGGTAATGTCGGAATAGGTACTAGTACTCCGGAAACCACTCTGGATGTTCATGGAACTTTTAAATACACAGACGGCAATGAATTGTTGGGAAAAGTATTGACAAGTGACAATGAAGGCAATGCAACATGGCAGCCCTTATATAATCATAGGTTATTTGTTAAGGGGAACAGTTTAGCAATACCAATTAGCACCGGTAATTACATAAATACCGGCAGTTATATAGTTCTACCTCCCGGCAGATGGGCTGTAACCGTAAACTTCGTAATTTATTGTTCGCAGGTTTTACCGCAAAATCGTACATTATGGTTACGATCAAGCTTCACAGAATTGAATCAGGCATCTGTTACCTATAATCAATTATCAAATGATCTATTTTATGAAGGTGCATATCAGGTATCAGGAATTGTAAGTTCTTCATCAAATTTGGGAACGGCGTCAGGAACACTAATTATAGAGAACTCATCCGATACGGACAAAACATATTATTATGTAGCAGGAAATATTTCGCAGATGGGATCAGGGACACCTCTTCCTGCAATAAATATTCTATATGGGCAAGGAGGGGAAGATTTAATAATTGCCTATAAGCTCAATTAACCCATATTCAGACAGCCAATTAATTTAATCCTTTTTCAGGGGTTTATAGAATACCTCCTATAATTATCCTCTTATTTTAATGGGTAATAAATTCGGGAAAATTTTTAAAGCCTGAACTACACATTTTCCAACAGATTGATCAGCATAATCTGTAGCAAGAAATTAAGTCGTCATCTCCCCTGCTTATTAAGCATCAGAAATAAAACTATTGGTAATTAACTTAATTTACAGGCTTTTATCTTTCTTATCACTCCTTATACTGTTTTTTACAAAAAAACTAAATTTTGTGAAACCAATTTTTTTCCTCTTACTATTCTTTACTTTTGCATTTTAAATCTAAAAATTCACATCATGAGAGTTGCCGTTGTTGGTGCTACCGGAATGGTAGGCGAAGTAATGCTTCAAGTTTTAGCAGAAAGAAATTTTCCGGTTACGGAATTAATTCCGGTTGCTTCGGAAAAGTCGGTTGGAAAAGAAATCGGATTCAAAGGAAAAAACTATACCGTTGTCGGGTTGCAAACCGCCGTTGAAATGCGTCCGGATATTGCCTTATTTTCAGCCGGAGGAGAAACTTCTTTGGCCTGGGCTCCCAAATTTGCCGAAGCCGGCACAACTGTAATCGACAATTCTTCCGCCTGGCGAATGGATCCAACCAAAAAGTTAGTGGTTCCGGAAATCAATGCTTCTGAATTGACCAAAGACGATAAAATTATTGCCAACCCCAACTGTTCAACGATTCAAATGGTAATGGTTTTGAATCCGTTACATAAAAAATACAACGTAAAACGCGTGATTGTTTCTACCTATCAATCCATTACCGGAACGGGTGTAAAAGCGGTGCAACAATTGGAAAATGAATATGCGGGAGTGAAAGGCGAAATGGCGTATCCGTACCCGATTCACCGGAATGCCATCCCGCAATGTGATGTGTTTGAAGACAACGGCTACACCAAAGAAGAAATGAAACTGGTTCGCGAAACCCAAAAAATCATGGGTGACAAAAGCATTGCCGTGACCGCAACGGCCATCCGAATTCCGGTGGTTGGCGGGCACAGTGAGGCCGTAAATGTGGAATTTTCGAATGATTTTGAAGTGAATGAAGTACGGGCACTTTTACACAACACACCCGGCGTGACCGTTCAGGACAATTTGGACACCAAAACCTATCCGATGCCGATTTATGCTCAGGGCAAGGACGATGTGTTTGTCGGCAGAATCCGCCGTGATGAAAGCCGGCCCAACTCCTTAAACATGTGGATTGTGGCCGATAATTTACGCAAAGGTGCCGCAACCAATACGGTGCAAATTGCGGAGTACCTGGTAGCGAATAAATTGGTTTAAGAAAGATTAATATAGTCAGAAGCTCCTTTATGAGGATCTTTTTATTTTTTTACCAACGACCTCAGAAACTCGATATCTTTTTCCAGGTGTTCAATTCTTTGCTCATAATAAAAATGGTTATCCGTTGGCTTATGATGTTTTTGAAGGAAATAAATTTGAAGGACACACTATGTTACCTGTTATTGATGGATTTAAAGACAAATATAGTCTATATCAATTAGTTATTATTGCTGATTCTGGCTTACTTTCATCAAGTAATATTAAAGAACTTCAAGAGAAGAACTATGAATTTATTTTAGGAGCTAGAATCAAATCAGAAAGTAAATTCACAAAAGAAAAAATACTCGCTTTAACGTTAAAGAATGGAGAAAGCGAACTCATTGAAAAGGAGAATTTAAAACTTATTATTACTTATTCTGATAACAGAGCAAAGAAAGACAAACAAAACCGGGAAAGAGGACTCAAAAAGCTTGAAAAACAAATAAAAACCGGGAAATTAACCAAAGCCAGTATAAACAATCGAGGCTATAATAAATATTTAAAATTAGAAGGAGAAATAAAAGTTGTCATAGATAAAACTAAGTTTAAACAAGATGCTAAATGGGATGGATTAAAAGGTTATATAACAAATACAAAGCTATCCAAAGATGAAATTATAGAGAATTACAATCACTTGTGGCAAATTGAAAAAGCGTTTAGAACCGCTAAACAGATTTAAAAATAAGACCAATTTATCACCGAAAAAAACACCGAATAGAAGCACATATATGCTTGACCTTTGTTGCTTACAAAGTATATAAAGAACTTGAAAGACAGCTAAAATTTAAAAACTCGAATCTATCTCCTGAAAAAGTAATCGAAATTCTGCAAAGTATGTTTCAAATTGAAATCAAGCCTTTATTCAAGGGAGTTGATATTACTTGTAGAAAGGGACAAGCATGTCAGGATATCCAAAAATGCTGAAAGCAGGTTAATCCAAATTACAGCATCGAGGTTTTGTTGATGGTTACCTTGATTAAAGCAATAGCCTTAATACTGCTGAAAGAAACTTCTTTTGTTTGGAAGCTGGGATTGAAGGAAGCCAGCAAAACAGTATCGGGTTTTGTTTCTGACTTTTGAATGTATTTGAATGTAGTGTATTCCTCACCGTCCATTTCAAGACTCATTAGATACATTTCGCCGAAAAAAACCTGATCAAGAGTAGGCTCTATTTTTTTGTATAACAGGTAATCTCCGCTTTTTACAAGGGGATACATACCGTCACCGCTTGCAATTATTGCACCATCACATTTTGGGGCATTAGGTAAGGATATATAGCCTAACAGATTTAATTTCTTTTTAGGTGAAGCAAGCAGTTTTTTTAATCCTCCCGCTTGTTCGAGATCATAAATAGGAATATTAACTTGCTTGATATATTCATCAGAAGAGGGAGATTCATTTACCTGCGGTAATGTATTCAGCTCCTGACTGCCAAGAAGCGATTCGAAACTAATTCCGAGTTTTTCTTTCAGGCTAATTATAAAGTCAAGTTTTGGGACAGTATTGTTTCTGTAATTTCTAATATTCGCTTCGCTGGTGCTCATTGCTTTGGCAAAGGCAGAATTGTTTCCTCCGAAATAATGCTCAGCAATCACATCTATTTTAGTGTTGATATTTCCCATAATAAATAAATAAAAAAAATCGAAAAAATATTCGAAATAAATTTGGATTATTCGAAATAAATAACGAATTTTATCTCGTCAAACAAAAATACAAAAAATACTTAAAAAGTATTCTGTATTGGTGTTTAATTGCAACAGCAACAGCTATTTTTTGATTCAGTATTACATTATTTATAAGCCAAATTATGATACCAACATTTACGCCACAAAGTTATACGCCAAAAAAGGAAGCCCTTTTTCAAATAGTAGACGTCATTACCAGTCATTTAAACGTAAGCCGGATTTATATAATGGGCAAACGGCTAAACATTGAAAAACAAGCCAGTAATTACTTTAATAATAATCGAGAAATTATTTTAAAATTCCATTTTGATCTGCTTGTTCTTACAGTTGAGAGTTATTCAAATGGTATAGCCTCTGTAAATGATTTAATTGAAAAAAAGTGGAAAGGTTTATTTACGGCAACGATTTACTTGCATAGAGAAATTCATTTGCAGCAACTTGCTGAAAAACAATATTACTTTTTTTACCGTATTATGAAGTCAGAGAATTTGATTTTTCAAAACCCCAATTATTACTGCAGTCCGTTGAGTTTTTCAAAACCAACTGTAACGGTAGATTATCTTCTGGATTTTTGGCAGTTAAGATTTGCGACTGCAACAGCTTTTTTAGAGGCTGCAGAAAGAGTAAAACACCCTTGTAAAACAGGAGCTGTACTATTTATTTTTCATCAACTTGCTGAACAGATTTGCCTAGGATTGATTGCTGTATTTTTGAATTATTATCCGGCCTACTTTCAGTTAAATTATTTGTTCAATATCTGCAGTCATTTTACGGATTTAACAATAAAACTATTTACACCGTGTAATGAAAAAGAAAAAAAATTAATAGAACTGTTGTGCATGAATCCTTCGCAAATCAGAAAGGATAAACCAGTTACCTTAGACAGTGATGAAGTGTTGATATTACATAATCTACTGAAAAACTTTGTCTTGGAAAGTTCAGGTTTAGTTCAAAAACAGATGGAAGATTACAGAAATACCAAAAATGGAGAAATTTATTAATGATTGCTTATGAAAGAATATGGATACCTCTTGGAGAAAAAAGATGAAACATCGTCAGAATATGTCGTTAAACTCAATGTTTCAGATTACAGAGATTTGTTTTTTATACAATCTGATTTATTGAAAGTAGTTTTAATGGCAATAGAAGCAGAAGGTGATTCCTCTTCAAAATATATTGTTGATTCCCGGTCGAATATTAAAACACTTTTGGAAATCGTTTTGCAACTGATACCGTTCCGGGAAGCAACGGTTTTAGATGAAATTATATTAAAAAAGAAAAAATAAACTGTAGTGTATTATTGATTAGCCGCTAATGCACTGATTTTTGTTAATTCTAAATAAAATTTGTATTTCACAGGTTAAGTTTAAAACTTTTTTGACGCTTATAATATCTGTGCATCTGCGGCTAAAAATCATCAAATATCTGATGATTAAGTTTTTGTGTTTTTAAACGATAATGTGCAACGGATTAAAAATAAATTGGGCAAATAATCAGGACAGATGTACTGATGATTTTAGTTTTCAGAATCAATGAAAAATTCGAAATTGAAAAGTTCTTTCGGATGCAGATTGAGTCCTTTGGCAAGGGCATAAATAGTACCTAATGAAGGAGCATGTTCACCATTCAGTACCCTATACACTTGTTTGGGTTCTAACTTGCCAATAGAAGCTACCGTCATAGCATCTCTGTTGTGTTTAACCAAAAGATGTTTTAAATGATGACCAAAAGCAATGAGATATTTTTTTTTGAGCTCTTTCACGGTGTGAAGGTGCATCGTTTTTTAAAAAAATAATTGTCACATATGACAAAATTGAATTTCTTTTTATATATTTGAAGCATTTTAGATTATTTATGATTTAAAAAATAATATTTTTGCGATTCTTCATAATAAATATTTGAAGCATTCGCTTAGAATCTCGCACTAGAAAACTGGTACTTTTTGCAACGAGATGATAAGTATGATGCTCACGTCCTATGGCGTGGGCTCACTTATTGTTGCAACGGTATACCAGTACCTCTAGTGCAGTAAGCTGAGTTCCACGCTTTTTTATTCCCCCGGTACTCACTTATTCTTGGCACTGCTTCTGTTTCAGAACGTTTCGCGTCACGGTCTTACTTATTTAGTTAGTTGGAAAAGGAGCCGCCGGCGTTTGCTAAAACAAAAGCGGCCACCTTTCCGTTTTTAGTCACCTTTTAAAATAAATGCCTATGCTGAACCTTTAACAAACTTATAGAACAAACTGCTTTGCCCGTTTGTTTAGGACTTATTTTGACTTCGTCATCTTCGGAATGACAAAACCAAACCAAATTCCTGCTTTACCTGATAATAGTGTTATAAAAAGACATCAAGATGTTGCTTTCGTCATCTTTAATCTATTAAAACGTAAAAAATGGCCCTCTAATTTTCTTGGCGGTTGATTAGAGGACCGGATAAAACAAAACAATTGTTTCATTTAACTAACCAATACTATGCATAAAATTTTAGTTATACAAGGAAGAGGAAAAATAAAATGCTTATGGCTATTTGCTTTAACATTTTGTGTCTTCACTTCTTTTTCGAGCCCTTTGTTTTCGGGGCAACAACTCAAACAATCTATTACCGGAATTGTACGTGATGCCCAGGGCGTTCTGCCGGGTGTAACTGTTCTGATCAAAGGCAGATCTACCGGAACCCTTACCGATGAAAACGGGCGTTATTCCATTCAGGCTGCTCCTTCGGATATACTGGTGTTTTCGTATATGGGTTATAAAACGGTTGAAATGACTGTGGGCAACCAGACGGAAATCAATGTTCAGCTGGAAGAAGACACCACACAGTTGAAAGAGGTCGTGGTTAATGCCGGTTATTATGCCGTAAAAGACAAAGAGCGTACGGGCAGTATTTCGAGAATTACGGCCAGGGATATTGAAACGCAACCGGTAACCAATGTGCTGGCAACCATGCAGGGGAGAATGGCGGGGGTGAGCATTACCCAAACCAGCGGCGTGCCGGGCAGCGGATTTGATATCCAGATCAGGGGTAGAAACAGTTTGCGGACCGACGGCAACAGTCCGTTATACATTGTGGACGGTATGCCTCTGGGGACGGAGAGTTTGGGAAACAGCTCTTTTTTGTCCGGTTCAATCTTGCCCGGAGCAGGGGTGAATGCCCTCAGCACGCTGAACCCGGCCGATATTGAAAGCATTGAAGTACTGAAAGATGCCGATGCTACCGCCATATACGGGTCACGGGGAGCCAACGGGGTGGTATTGATTACCACCAAAAAAGCGAAGGGAGGTAAAACAACGTTTACGGCCAATATGTTTTCGGGAGTAGGACAAATTGCGAGGCGGCTGAACCTGATGAATACGGAACAATACCTGAGTATGCGGCGTCAGGCCTTTGAAAACGACGGGGTAACAACCTACCCGGCCAGTGCTCATGACATCAACGGCAATTGGGATCAAAGCCGTTATACCGACTGGCAGAAAGAGCTGATAGGAAACACCTCGCAACACCGGCAAATGGATGTAGGGCTACAGGGAGGAACAGCGTTGACCAAGTTGTTGTTAAAAGTGACTAATTATCATGAAACCTCTGTGTTTCACGGTGATTTTGAGTACAAAAAAACAGCTTTTCAGTTTTCAGGGAACCATCGTTCAAACGATCAGCGATTACAGTTGGATTTATCGCTCCAATATGTGGTGGATAAAAACGACTTACCGGGTACTGATTTGACCCTGGATGCCATTAACCTGGCACCGAACGCCCCGGCTTTGTATGATGAAGAGGGCAATTTGAATTGGGAAAATTCAACATGGAGCAATCCGATACGTCAGAACTTTGAGGAATATATTGCCAAAACAAATTTTTTGAATGCCGGTGGTTCCGTAGCCTATCGGCTATTTTCGAACCTGGAATTTAAAACCATGGCGGGTTTTTCTGATACCCGTTTGGCAGAAACAAAAATTTCTCCTTCTACCATGTATAATCCTGCTTTGGGGTTAGACAGCTCTTTTTCTTTTTTGATTCAGAACAAGGGTTATCAGCAATCGTGGAGTTTAGAACCCCAACTGCATTGGAATACGCATTTTAACAAGAACAAATTAGACGTGTTGGTCGGGGCTACTTTTCAGGAACGTACTTTCGGAACACAGACCCTTCGGGCATTTGGTTTTGCAAATAATAGCCTGATCTACAATATAGCCGCTGCAAACACAATTACGATTTTTAATAACGACAACAGCGTGTATCGTTACAATGCGGTTTTTGGTCGTGTCAATTACACTCTTGACAATAAATACATTGTTAACCTGACAGGACGGCGGGACGGTTCGAGCCGTTTTGGCCCGGGCAGGCAGTTTGCCAATTTTGGGGCAGTAGGAGCGGCTTGGTTATTTAATAAAGAGACTTTGTTTGAACAGCACCTGCCACGGTTGAGCTCTGGCAAACTGCGATCCAGTTATGGCACTACTGGAAGCGACCAGATAGGGAATTATCAGTTTTTAGATACGTTCAGTTCAACCGGTATGCCGTATCAAGGGATAATCGGGTTGCAACCCACCCGTTTGTTTAATCCTGATTTTAGTTGGGAAACCAATACAAAATGGGAGGCAGCTATGGATTTAGGGTTTTTTAATGACAGGATCTTTTTAACGGCAGCTTATTTTAAAAATAAATCAGGCAATCAACTGGTGGGGATTCCGTTGCCCGGCACAACAGGCTTTACATCAATTCAGTCTAATTTTCCGGCAGAGGTAGAAAATACAGGTGTTGAATTGGAGTGGCATTCTAAAAATATACAAACCAAAAAGTTTTCTTGGGCCACCTCTTTTAACATCACCCTGCCAAAAAATGAACTGGTTTCGTTTCCGGATTTGGAAAGCTCCACCTTTGCCAATCAGTATGTAGTGGGAGAGCCTCTGAATATACGCATGGTGTATCATTACACCGGCATAAATGCAGAGACCGGTTTGTATGAATTTGAGGATTATAACGGAGACGGGGTGATTCGTTCAAATGACGACCGGAAGCAATTGGTTGATTTAACACCGGATTTTTTTGGCGGATTGCAAAACACGCTGACATATAAAAACTGGCATCTGGATTTCTTATTTCAATTTGTAAAGCAAAAAGGCCCCAACTTTAATAATTTTAAATCCATGCCGGGACTCTCGGTCAATCAATCCGTGGACGTGTTGAATGAAGGACAACCTTTTAGTGCAGGGTTTAACACACAGGCAACAAATGCATACACTTTTTACCGCAATAGTAATGCGGCTTTTAGCGATGCATCGTTTATACGGTTAAAAAACATTTCATTGAACTATACTGTTCCGACGTCTTCGGGTTGGGCCTGCAAACTTTATTTGCAAGGGCAAAATCTATTGACTTTTACCAAATATAAAGGGTTGGATCCGGAAAATTATTCCGGTGTACGCATCCCTCCTTTACGGGTATTAACCTTGGGTACACAATTAACTTTTTAAAAAAATACAGTTATGAAAATTAAAAAAATATACTACGCAATCCTATGTTTAGCGATGGGATTCAGTTCCTGTGAGGAATTTGTAACAGTTGAAGTGCCGGATACTCAATTGTCCGGCGAACAGGTTTTTGAAGATGTCCGGACGGCAGAAGCTGTTTTGGTAAACATTTATACCAAGATGCACAACAGTGTATTGGTAACGGGCGATGTTGGAGGTTTGTCTGTTTTGTTAGGGCACTATACGGATGAATTAACCTGTTACAGTACAACTTTACCGGAGCTACTGTTTAATCAGAATGAATTAGTGGCTACCAATGCTACAATACGCTCACTTTGGCGGAATACGTATAATCTGATTTACTCGGTGAATACGGTCATTGCCGGAGTTGAGAATTCGAATGCGTTAGCTCAGGCTGACCGGAACCGTTTGATAGGGGAGGCTTTGTTTATTCGGGCATACCTGCATTTCTATCTAAATCAGCTTTTTGGTGAAATACCGTATGTAACCTCTACGGATTACCGGATAAATACAACTATTGGCAAACAAACAAATGCCGCACTTTTCACCTTGTTGGAAGCTGATTTACTTCGTTCGGAAACCTTATTGACGGACAATTATACCGGTCAGTACCGAGTGAGACCAAATAAAAGTACCGTTCTGGCTCTGCAGGCCCGTTTATACCTGTATCATGAGCGATGGGAGCTGGCAAAACAAATAGCAACGGACGTAATAGATAACACGGCCATGTATCAGTGGGTTGACGATACGAACTCGGTTTTTTTACGCAACAGCAGCGGCACGATTTGGCAGTTGATGTCGGCCCCGGAAGGGAAGAACACCCTGGAAGCCAAAAGTTTTGTGTTTACGTTGATACCGCCTCCTTCACGTGCGTTGAATAATGATTTTATGAATCAATTTGAACCGGGAGATTTGAGAAGCATCAATTGGGTAAAAGAAGTGACAAACGGATCTGCGACTTATTATCATCCTTTTAAATATAAACTCCATCTGGACACCAGCACTTCGATGGAATACCCGATTCAGTTTCGTATCGAAGAAATGTATCTGATTCGGGCAGAAGCTAATGCGGAACTAAATTTGTTGGAGTTGAGTGCCGCAGATATCAACAAAATCCGCAACAGAGCCGGGTTGGCAGACACTTCCGCCCAAACCAAAGCGGAGCTGTTAACAGCTGTACTGAAAGAACGGCAATCAGAGTTTTTTTGCGAGTTAGGTCACCGCTTTTTTGATCTGAAAAGACGAGGCTTACTCGATGCCGTTTTGTCGGGGGTAAAACCGGGGTGGAATGCAACAGATGCATTTTTTCCTTTACCGGAACATGAATTGTTACTGAATGCTAACCTGTTACCGCAAAATGATGGGTATTAATTTAAAGGCTGGTTTATGCTGATTCTAAAAAAAATAGTGTTGACTCTTTTTTTATGCTGTGCAGGGGTATACGGACAGGGTAAAAAAACGCTGACACCCGCAGATTATGAGCGATGGTATCATTTTCATCACTATGTTTTGTCACCTGATGGCAAATGGGTAAATTATATTATACACAACCCGAAAGGAAAAGATACGATGGTCTTGCAGGACACAAAAAAGATGTTGAAACAAATTGTAATGGGTGGAACGCAAGGCTGCTTTTCACCCCAATCGGATTGGTTTGCTTTTGTTCGGGATAAACAGTTGTATTATCAGAAGTTGCAAACCCATTGGCGGGATTCTGTTCCATCGGTTGACCATTACTTTTTCTCCCGGGGCGGAACGTACCTGATTGGAGAACGAAAAAGCGAAAAAGAATTAGTTATGATTCATCTGGCAACCAATACTACACACGTTATACAGTCGGTAGAATCATATGTGCTTTCACCGGACAGCACTAAAATTGCATTCGTACAACAAAAAGAACATCGAAAGGCGTTGTGTATAATTCCTTTTACAAAAAACAAGAAAGTGTTTGAGCTGGCTCAATATGACGATAACCTTACGGGACTGACGTGGAATACAAAAGGGAATGGAGTTGCTTTTTTAAAGGCTATCCCGCCACCGGAGAAAAGTAATATACCGTTTTATCAGGTGTACTATTTTATGTTTAAGGAGAAAAATCTACCTGCGATTCTCCACAGTCAAAGCAGTATATCACTACCGGATTCGTACCGGATTCCTTTTTCGAGGTTGTTTTTTTCATCCGATGATAAACAGTTGTTTTTTGATATTAAAGCCTTACAGAAAAGCAGCAGCCCGCCAGAAAGTGCTATAATTTGGTCATCTGCGGCTAAGGTATTGCCTCCTCCCCAAAAAGAAAATAAGGCGAACCAATGGCTAATGTGCTGGCATCTGACTGCTAACCGTTTTGTTTTGGTGAATGATGCAGAGCAGCCTATTGCCATTCCTACTGCAAAAGGCAAACATGCTCTGGTGGTAGATCAGTCGGCTTATTTGCCTCATTTTGAATACCAGGGGATGTTTGCAGATCTTTTTATTATTAATCTGGAAACAGGAAAGAAGAAACGAATTGTTCAAAAAATCAATCATGAAAAAAATCATATTGTTGTTTCTCCGCACGGAAAATACATTACGTGGTTTACGGCTAAAAACTGGTGGATTTATGACATTGCATTAGACACGATTCGTTGCTTAACCTGTTCAACCCAAACCCATTTTGACGATTTGGAATATGACCGCCCGAGTACCAATTTACCCAATGATAAACCATACTGGACAACTGATGATCAAGCTGTTTTGTTAACCGATTTTAATGATGTCTGGCTTTTTACACCGGATGGTAAGATTCGTAAACGATTGACAGACGGCTATGCCAGGCAAAGCCGTTTCCGGTTGTTTGACGACCGTCTGTCCGGAATAATCCGGGATCTTTTTTTTCCGTATCAAACCCGATCATATGCTATTGAAAAGGGAATTGTTTTGAAAGAAGTAAACATGGAAACCTTAGCGGAAGGTCTCAGCTTTTATACATCTGCCGGAGCTTTGCAACGTGTTTTTTATGGGGAGTATAAAATCAATACCGTTCAAAAAGCAGGAGAGACATTTATGTATGTGCAGAGTGACTTTGATAAATCGCCTGAACTGGTGATTCATTATTACGGTAAACCTTTAGGAGTAGTGATTCAGCGTTCTAATGAGCATCAAAAAGAATATCATTGGGGAAAATCGGAATTGATTCATTACACCGCTAACGGTGCTTCTTTGAAAGGAGCCTTGTTTTACCCGGCCGATTATCAACCTGATAAAACATACCCGATGGTTGTTAAATTATACGAGCGGATGTCTTCTCTTCTTCGTAAATATGTTAAGCCAAGTTTATATCATTCGGTTGGTTTTAACGTTACCCATTACACGCAGGCAGGATATTTTGTCTTGTTTCCGGATATTGCCTATGCGATTAACAAACCGGGTGAATCGGCATTGGAATGCGTACAGGCAGCTGTAGATGAGGCGATTTCAGTTGCTTCGGTTAATCCGGGAAAAATAGGCCTTTTTGGCCATTCCTTTGCCGGTTTTGAAGTGAGTTACATCGCTACCCGAACCCAACGCTTTAAAGCGATTGTTTCCGGTTCCGGTTGGCATGATCTGATGGGTACCTATTTGGGTATTGACGATCACAATGAATCGAATATCTGGCGGTTTGATACCCAGCAGTTACGTATTACAGAACCCTATTATACCAAAGAGTTTCAGGATAACTCACCTGTTATGCATGCTCACCAAATTCAAACTCCTATGCTGTTGTGGACCGGTATGGAAGATTTGCGGGTGAATTGGCGTAACAGTATCAAAATGCAATTTGCCTTATGGCGGTTAGGGAAAACGAGTTCCTTGCTTTTATATCCGAGAGAAGGACATGTTTTGCTGGAACCGGATAATCAATATGATCTCAATACTAAAATACAAGCTTGGTATGATCATTATTTAAAAGGAAAGCCCAAACCGGATTGGGTAAATTAAAAAGGTAACCGGCTCAATAGTAAAATTTGAGCCGGCCTTTTCTACTGTAGTTTGTCCTCAAGAAATTATGACGAAGCAATGATTTTGAATAGTCTGTCAGACAATCTAATGCGGAACGGCACTGCAAAGGTGAGTTTATCACCCGGTTTTGCAGTAGTACTTTCTTTTCCGTTAACAAACAGTTTGTCTAAAACCAGTTCCCGATTACCGGTAGTAGGACCGGAAATTAATATTTTATCACCAAGATTAATTTCCTGGTTTTCAACAATAAATAATCCTACTTGAGCTTTGGTGTAAAAATGTGCTGCTTTTCCGACCAATATTTTTTTGCGTTTGATACGCTCTCGAATGGGTTTTGGTTTTTCTACATCGTTGGCAACCGCTAAAGGTTGGTCGCTCAATGCTCCGGAGTGTTTGAATTTTAAGGCCGACGACTTTCCTTTTTTGAAAATCATGTTTCCTTTTTGAACGCCTTTTCTCAATTTTATTTGTTCGGCCAGAGGCAAATGAATGATTTCCTGACACTCAGCAGAACAACAATTATCCATTTTCTCTTTGCATTCATCACACTGAATGAATAATAAATGGCAGCCGTCGTTCACACAATTGGTGTGATTGTCGCAGGGTTTTCCGCATTGATGGCATTGTGAAATAATGTCGTTTGTGATTCTTTCGCCTAAGCGATGGTCGAATACAAAGTTTTTACCGATGAATTTGCTTTCTAAGCCTTCTTGTTCAATTTGACGGGCATATTCAATGATGCCGCCTTCCAGCTGATATACATTTTTAAAGCCTTTGTGTTTGAAATAAGCACTTGCTTTTTCGCATCGGATTCCGCCGGTGCAATACATTAACAGTTTTTTTTCTTCTTTAAGATCTTTTAACTGCTCCTCAATAATCGGAAGAGATTCTCTAAATGTATCAACATCCGGAGTGATGGCACCTTTAAAATGACCGATTTCACTTTCGTAATGATTTCTAAAGTCTACTACAATGGTATTCGGATCTTCTAAAAGTTGGTTGAATTCTTTTGCTTTTAAGTGAATTCCTTTGTTGGTTACATCAAAAGTAGAATCGTCTAATCCGTCGGCTACTATTTTATGGCGTACTTTTATGGTAAGTTTCAAAAACGAATGGTCATCTTGTTCACGGGCTATATTTAATCGAATGCCTCGCATGAAATCATAAACCTCTAAGGTGTCTTTGAATTCATAAAAATAATCTGCCGGTAGCGAAAGCTGGGCATTAATTCCTTCGTGAGCTACGTAAATCCTTCCCAGGACATCCAACGGATTCCAGGCTAAGAACAAATCATCTCTGAATTTTTTTGGATCTTCAATTTTGGCATAGGCATAAAAAGACAACGTAAGGCGTTGTTTACCGGCTTGGTCAATAAGTTCGGCTCTTTCTTCTGCCCGCATCGTGTTATACAGTTGCATGCTATAAACGTTTAGGGTTATTATTCGGCTAGAGACGTAACATGTTACGTCTCTAGTATTTGTACAAATACATTTTATGAATTCTACATGGAAGAATCCGTTGCAAAAATAAACATTTTAGATTAAATAAAAATAGTGAAATTTTTATGTAAGGTTTTGTTTTTTAAAACAAAAACGATTTATATTTGTTTGATTTAACCAATTTAAGTGATGAATAGACGTAATTTTTTAAAAAATTCTGGAAAAGTAATATTAGCGAGTTCTGCGTTATATATTACCGGAAGTTTGGCGGCTTCCTGCTCGTCAGACGACAATGGTGACAGCTACTATGATGATGGTTATTACGACGATGGTTACTACGATGACGGCTATTATGACGACGGTTACTACGATGATGGCTATTATGACGACGGTTATTATGACGACGGTTATTATGACGATGGCTATTATGATGATGGCTATTATGATGACGGCTATTATGATGATTAATCACCCAGTAATTATTCATTGAAGAAAATACTTTTTTTACATGACACCGACACCTCATTAAAACGGGGAGCAGAGTTAACAATAACCCAACTGGTTGCTCTTGGCAATCAATTGGGTTATTTTGTCACCGTTGATTTGCTCACGGATTTTGACTTGACAAAAAATAAAATCTGCGAATCGGATCTGGTTGTTTTAAACAATACTTCACGGTGTCTTTTTGAAAAAAAACTGCTTCGCTATTTGGTTGATGAAAAAATAACTTACATCAAAATAGAATTTGATTATAATTTTTGTGTCCGAAGAAATATTTTATGTACGGTTGACAGAGGAATCCGAAACTGCTGTGATAACGAAAAGTATCATTTATATCATGAAATTTTTGGAAACGCAAAATGGAATGCCTTTCAATCGCCCAAGCATTTTGAGGATCATTTTGCTTTTTACGGTGAGTCGGTAGTCAATAAAATCATTATGCCGCCAACGGTTGAAGTGGATAAATTACAAATTTCAGAAAATAAAAACGAAACCGTTATTCCTTTTTTTGGTGATTTAAGTTATCTGAAAGGAGGTGAAGCTTTGCTGGACTATGCTATAGAAAACCCACAGTTTACCTTTCAGGTGTATGGGGAAAATGAATTGAGAAGAGAATTACCTTCTAATGTCTTTTTGAATGCGTATATTCCGAATGAAGAAGTGTTAAAAATATTGGGGCAGTCAAAGTATTTTTTCTGCAAGCCGGTTTGGCCTGAACCATCCGGAAGGTTGGCTGCAGAGGCTTTTTTGTCTGGTTGCGAAATGATTACCAACGACAGGGTGGGAACATGGTCATTTGATTTTTATCCGAATGACAAAGAAAGAGCCAGGCAGAAAATGAAGGAAACACCACACGTTTTTTGGGATAATGTCAGTGGTGTTTTAAACCAAAAAAAGACTGAAAGTACTCCCGGTTTAGGGCATGTTCTGGTTTATAAAAGTTATGGCGGTTTAGGCGATATTTTCTTTTGTTTGCCTAGTTTGATTAATTTAAAAGAGGTCTCAAAATCAGTAAGTTTTGCGGTTCATCCCCGATTAGTCTCTTTCTTTTCCCGTTATTTTAACGATGTAATCATTGTTGATGAAGAAAAGATCAAAAAACAGGAAGCTGATTTTGACAAAATTATTGAATTGGGTAATTATCCGGCTTTTCGCGGTTATGATTTGCCGCATGCCATACGCTATTCAACACATAAAAAAGTAAAACAGCATTCCATTCAACATCACATTGACGGGTTGGCCAGGTTTCACAAAAATTATTCTAATCAATACAAAGGTTACCCGTATTTTATTCGGGATACCGATTATGAAAATCCATATTACACGATTCATCCCGGTGCCGGATTTTTGTTAAAGATATGGCCAACAAAAAGTTATGCGGAACTGATAGAGGAGTTGTATCGGTTATTTCCAAAATTGAAGTGCAAAATTATTTTAGGAAAAGAAGATCCCGATCCAGCCGTTTTTTTTACTCAGGAAATGCCGCATATTGAGTATGTTACCGGTGGTTTAGACGATATCGGTAAAGCCATGGAAAGTGCTTTTTTTCACATTGGAAACGATGCCGGAATTACCCACGTAGCCGGAGCATTCAATGTGCCGACTGTTGGAATTTACGGTCCAACCGGGCCGGGTTCCTGGGGGAGTTTTGCGGTATTTAATGAAATTATCTGGGGTAAAAAAGGGAATTGTGACCTGCGGTGCAACTACAATGTTATCTTAAATTGTCCGGACCGTGTCTGTTTGTCTTCTACTACTGTTCCGAAAGTATTGAGTGCTTTGTATAAGCTTTTGCAAAAAGCCTATGAAGATGTGGCTTATGATTTGATTCTGAATCCGATGTTAGAGGTTGATTTTTCTGAAAAAGATTGTCTTTTAAAAATCAATGAAAAAGAGTTGTTGATCGAATACCGCGATAGGAGTATGAAGGATTCCGTACAGGAAATTTTAAAAGGAAATTTTAAAGATACTTATTCAGAGGAAGAAGAATCTTTAATTCATGTATTGATCGAACAACAAGTGCTGTTTTGTATTCCAGAATTAAAATAATTTATCCGTTTAAACAGTGTACTTTTAAAATTCAAACCATTAAAACAGCAGGTTTTATTTTAAGAAATAACGTAAGCTATTTTAATGGTTTGATCTTTTTTTACTGTTCTGCAATGACACAGCCGCCATTTTCACATTCCACCGTTTGAGGAGGTAAAACAACAGCACAGTCAGAAACAGCATTGGTTTGGATGTTGTATTCCGTGTTTAATTGGTTGTAGGCTTCAATCATTGATTCCAGTTCATTTAAATCAACCGAAGAAGGAAAAGTCAAAAACTCCGTCGGGCCGCCACAGGGTTTTACGCCCAATGCGATGGTATTACAGTTTTCGGAATTTTCACATTCAAAACGGTCGATATAATCCACAATTTCCTGTTTTCTGAGATTTAATTGTTCCGGTGTAATCGGATCCGGATGGTTGTTATCATCACACTGAAAACTTTGAAGCAATAAGGCCAACGCAAATAGTTTTAAAATAGATTTCATAGCTGTTTTTTTATTGGTTAACATTGGTAAGATGAAATTTTTTTTAAAGGTTGCGTTTTTCGTTGAAACAAAAAACCCTTTCGCGACTAAATGTCTGAAAGGGTTTGTGTTATACGATTTAATTTTCTCAGCAAAACTCGCCGTAAGCATCTTTTAAATTCTCCGCAATCATTTCTGCCGGACGGCCTTCAATGTGATGACGTTCTAACATGTGAACCAATTCACCGTCTTTAAACAATGCCATACTTGGCGACGATGGAGGGAAAGGAAACATGTGTTGTCTGGCAGCCTCAACGGCTTCTTTGTCCACACCGGCAAAAACCGTCACTAATTGATCCGGTTTTTTAGATCCGTCCAAACTCATTTTGGCTCCCGGCCTGGCATTTCTGGCGGCACATCCGCAAACCGAATTAACAACGACCAAAGTCGTTCCCGGTTGTTTTAAGGCATGTTCAACCGCCTCAGCACTATATAATTCCTGAAAACCTACTTCCGATAATTCGGCTCTCATGGGTTTTACCATTTCTTCTGGATACATATTTATTTAAAATTTATGATTGTTGCTGTTTGATTGTCAATTCTCAGAATGCAAAGTTACTAAGATTTCATTTTCATTTGATGATTTGAATCATAAAGATTTGTTATGATTGAATAGGTAATCCTTGTACAAAATCAAGGTAGTTATCCGGCGTTATAATATGTATTTCGGCTTCGGGATAATTAGCAGTAAACGTCTTTGTTGTTTTGTGATTTTTTTTATGATTCCATTTGAATTCATAGGCAAAAAGATTTCCGTTATTTTCTTCTAAATAATCTATTTCTTGTTGTGCTTTGGTTCTCCAAAAATAGGTGTTGCCATACTTTTTGTCGTAATTATTTCTTTTCATTCTTTCGGCAATAAGGTAATTTTCCCACAAAGCTCCAACATCTTGCCTGATTGGAATTGGCAAAAAATGATTAATCACCGCATTTCTGATTCCATTATCATAAAAATAAATTTTTCTGGAAAATTTCAATTCATTCCGCAAATTCCTGCTAAAACTATTTAGTTTAAAAATGACAAATGATTGCTCTAATAAATCAATGTAACGCTCAATGGTTTTACTGTCTAATCCTACTAAACCACCCAGTTCATTATACGAAACCTGTGAGCCGACTTGTAGAGCCAATGCCTGAAGTAATTTCATCAGTTTTTCGGGTTTTTTAATTCCGTCTAACATCAAAATATCCTTAAAAAGATAACTGTCTGCTAAATTTTTCAACAAATCAATTTCTTCGCCTTGGTTGTTTACAATATCCGGATAATAGCCATAAATTAAACGATGCTGCAATAATCGGCTTTCGTTTAAAAGCCCGTGATAGTTGATGAGTTCTTTGGTCGAAAAAGGATAGAGTTTATATTCCAGTTTTCTTCCGGTTAAAGGTTCATTCGTTTTGTTTCTTAATTCAAAAGCAGAAGATCCGGTGGCAATGATTTTTATGTCCGGATAATTATCATGCACTAATTTGATGGTTAAACCTATTTCATCTATGCGTTGTGCCTCATCAATTATCACTGTTTTATGATTGCCTATTAAGGCTTTTAAACTGGTTGAAGATTGGTTTTGAAGCATCAGTCGAACATCACTTTCATCACCATTTAACCAAAGAACACTTTCTTTTTTTCCAATTAGTTTTTTTAATAAAGTGGTTTTTCCTGTTTGTCTGGCTCCAAACAAGAGGATGACTTTATGTTTAAACAAGTTTTTTTGGATAGTCTCAAAAAGTTCTCTTTCAATACTCATGGAATCTTTTTATAAAAACAAATGTACAAAATTTGTTTTTAAATCCAAAAAAGTCATGTTTTTTTCGGAATAGAATCCAAAAAAGTCATGTTTTTTTCGGAATAGAATCCAAAAAGTTGTGTTTTATAATAAATCCGTTCCGATTTTTAATCCAACAAAAACAGTTCTGGGGCGGGATGGACCATAAATATAATTGGCATCTCGATTCACACCTGAATCGAAATCTTTTTGGTACTGGTTAAAAAGATTCTGAATACCGCCACTCAATTGAAGATGTAGCTTTTCTTTTATTACAAATGTGTAGGATGATTTTAAGTTGATTTCATAAAAGTCAGTTGTGGTCACCAATCGGTCTTCGGCAATAAATCCGGCAAAATGTTGGCTATACATTTTTCCGGTGTAAACCAGTGAAAGGTTGTTTTGAAAGGCTTTTTTAGGCGAAAATGTTGCGATCAGATTCCCATAAACATTGGGCGAACGAAAGAAGTTCCTATTCGTATTGGTTACGTTTTCACTCCATTGAACGGCTTCATCATAGAGTGCTTTTTGAAGGGTAGCTCCGCCCTGAAACTGCCATTTTTGACCCGGAGCATACTTGGCTTCCAGGTTAATTCCGTACACATCGGCACCTTTTCCGTTGCGTTTTTCCCAAATGGTTTCGGTAAGTTGTTCTAAAACAAACGGGTCATTCAATCGGGTGTAAAAGGCTTCAAAAGTTAATCCGGCTTCAGAGGTTGCCGTAACTTTGCTCCAATCCAACGAACTTAAAAATGAATGAGAAGTCTCCGATTGCAAACCGTCTGCCAATTCCACTAATGCTACTTCGCCGGCCGCTATGCGTGCGTGAATATCTTCCGAAAAAACCTGGGGAGCCCTGAAGCCTTTGGCATAACTGTTTCGCCACTGCAAATTTTCTGTAACGTTATAAAGTATGTTTAGCCTCGGATTCAAAATCACATCTTCATCAGCGGCATTGTGAAAATCAGCTCGCAAACCGCCCAGAACTTTCAGTTTTTCATTTACTTTCCATTCCTGTTGAGCATAAATACCTAAGATGTCCAACGTTTGATTAACAAAGGCATTATACCCTGGTTTAGCATCCTGCATTTTTTCTTTTTTATATTCGGCTCCGGTGGTCAATGTGCCTGAGCCGCCTAAAAATGCTTCTTGTTTTCGGTTGTATTGAGCACCTCCTACCCAGGTGAGCACTTCGGTATTTCCGAAGCCTCGGATACTTTCTCCGTAATCGATGTTTCCGAATTCATCATCTATCCGGCCACCATAAAAATTGTCGTTTTTAGATTGTTGGGTATTGAAATAAACCGCATATTTGTTTTTTTCATCCTCCGAAAAATTCTCAAATGTGAGTCCGCCGCCAACCATTCTGGAAGTGATTTGTTCGGTGGTCAGAGCTTCAAACGGTTGTAACTCAAAACGGTTTTCGCCGCCTCTTCTGAATTCATTTACCGTATGAAATTCGGCTGTAATTTTACTTCGTTCAAACGGACGGTAAAATGATTTGAATCCGAAAGTTCGGTTTTGCATCGTTGTAATTTCGGTAAAATTATCATTATTGGCATCAAAAGGTTTCCTGTCACGAAACATGGCAAAAAGCTGAATGCCCAAATTCAAATCGTCAGACAAAACGGTTCCGTTTAACGTTAAGGCTTTATCGGGCACTTTTCCGTCAATTAACCCTAAATGGGAATTGATTTCAAACGAATTTTCAATCGGATCTTTGGTAATGATGTTGATGGTACCCGCAATGGCATTTGACCCATATAAAGATGAACCGCCACCGCGAACCACTTCAATGCGTTCAATCATATTGGTGGGAATTTGATCTAAGCCATATACACCGTTTAAGGCAGAAAAAATCGGGCGGCTATCCATCAAAATTTGAGAGTAGGCTCCGTCTAAACCATTCATCCGGACTTGTGAAAAACCACAATTCTGACAGTTGGTTTCCATTCGTAAACCGGGCTGAAAGCTTAAACCTTCTGATAAACTGATCGCTTGGGCTTTTTGTAGTACTTCTGAATTGGTTACGGTCACAATCACCGGAGCTTCTGTTCTTTTTTGTAACCCGCGTGTGGCAGAAACCACCACCTGGTTGAGTCCGAATACACTTTCCTCCAGATTAAAATCCAGGTGGATTTTGCCTTTTGCCGGTACGGTAATGCTCTTTTCCTGATTCTTAAAACCAATTGCCTGGACGATGATGGTCTGTTTTCCAGATGGTACTTCAATAGAATAATTTCCGTTTTCATCTGACGAAGTGCCCGTTGTTGAGTTTTTTAAGAGAATGCTTGCAAACGGCACAGCTTGACCGTCTGATAATATGTGGCCAACTACTGTTCCTTTTTCTTGCGAATAGCTCATGGCGGCGAATAAAAAGATAAATAAAAGAAAATGTTTTTTCATGTCAAAAAATAAATTTAGACAAAACTAAAAATATTTTTATATTTATGAAATTATTTTTTATTTTTGTTTACTGATTTTAACATCATGACCTACTCAGAAGAAAATTATTTAAAAGTTATTTATCATTTGTCATTGGTTTCGCCCAAAGGGATCAATACCAATGCTATTGCCGGGATGATTGAAAGCAAGGCATCTTCGGTAACGGATATGGTGAAGAAACTTGCTGAAAAAGAATTGGTTCATTATCAGAAGTACCAAGGTGTAAGACTGACACAAAAAGGACTTCATGCGGCTAAAATGATCGTGAGAAAACATCGTTTATGGGAAGTTTTTTTAGTAGAAAAACTCGATTTTACCTGGGATGAAGTGCATGATTTGGCCGAAGAATTGGAGCATATTAAATCAGAAAAGCTGATCAACAGATTGGATGAATTCTTAGGTTTTCCGAAAGAAGATCCGCACGGCGACCCGATTCCGGACAGATACGGACAAATGATTAAAGTAGATAAACAGTTGCTTTCTGAAATTTTACCGGCTAAAAAAGTAATCTGTTTAGGGGTGAAGGATAGTTCACCGAGTTTTTTAAAGTATTTGGATAAATATCAAATTGCTTTAGGTTCCGAAATTGAGGTGGTCAGCAAAGAGCCGTTTGATCAATCGCTAGGGATTTCGATTAACGACAGGCAGATTTTAATTTCAAATAAAATTGCCAGTAACCTTTACGTAAAACCAGTGTAATATGTTTGAGGCAATTATAGGTTATTTATCAGGCATTAATCCGGTTTTGGCGGCATTGTATGCTACTCTTTTTACATGGTTTTTAACGGCTTTGGGTGCTTCTGTCGTATTTTTTTTTAAAACCATGAACCGTGCTTTTTTAGACGGTATGCTGGGCTTTACCGGTGGTGTTATGGTCGCGGCCAGCTATTGGAGTTTGCTGGCTCCTGCGATTGCCATGTCTGAGGGAGAAGGGTTTGTAAAAGTGATGCCGGCGGCTATCGGGTTTATTCTGGGGGCTTTTTTCTTGTTTGGATTGGATAAATTATTACCCCATATTCACATTAATTTTAAAGAAACGGAAGGAGTAAAATCGCCCTGGCAAAAAACAACGCTTCTGGTTTTAGCCATTACGTTGCACAATATTCCGGAAGGATTGGCAGTAGGAGTCTTGTTCGGAGGTGTAGCTGCCGGAATTCCCGAAGCGTCTATTGCCGGAGCAACCATTTTGGCAATTGGAATCGGGATTCAGAATTTTCCCGAAGGAATTGCTGTTGCCATGCCACTGCGACGCATGGGAATGAGCAGGACAAAAAGTTTTTTATACGGGCAGTCTTCTGCTTTGGTTGAACCTATTGCCGGCGTTTTGGGAGCCGTTGCGGTGACTTTTTTTACGCCCATTTTACCTTATGCGTTAGCCTTTGCGGCCGGTGCCATGATTTTTGTGGTGGTAGAAGAAGTGATTCCGGAAACGCAACAGGATAAGCATACCGATATTGCTACGCTTGGGTTTGTTGGCGGATTTGTGGTCATGATGAGCCTTGATGTGGCGTTAGGCTAATGACAGCCACAATCGTTGCCGCCACAATTTTTCTTTGCTTTCTTTTTTCCAAAAAAATGAAAAAAGAGTACGGCAATAGCAACAGCTAAAATGATAAAAGCAATTATTTCCTGAAAATCAATCATACAACAAAGATAAAAGGTTCTCCGTCAAAAACAGAGAACCTTTAACAAAACAAATAAAAAACACGTTTAAAATTGTGCTGTAATTCCAAAATGGATTCCAAAAGGCATTCCGGGACGCAATCCTGCCGGCACTCTTGAAACAGCGTATTCTTTGTCTAGTAAATTTACAATATTACTCATTAAACTCACTTTTTCAGTTAAGTGGTATTTGGCCGAAACATCTACGATAAAATTGCTTTTTACCAGTTCGTTATCCGGAATAGGACCTTGTCCTGCTAATGTTCTGAACCGGTCATTGTATTTTCCGCTGACAGAAAAACTGAATTTTTGATGTTCTAAAGCAGCTATCACAGAAAACTGGTTTTTGGCTATATACGGAATTTCATCTCCGGGCTGAATGGCTCCCCAGGCTTCTGTTCCGCTGTTGAATTCGTTTTTCAATTCCGTATCGGTATAGGTATAGCTAAAGGTTACCGGTACTTTGAATTTTGGGTTTTCATGGTTCAAAATGTCATAGGTAACTAAAACTTCTAATCCTTGCACTTTTGCCTGTCCGGCATTAAACAGATCTCCGGTTCCGGTTCCGCCGGAGGCGTTGGTGTCTGCTCCTTCTAACCTTTCAAAATCATTATAAAAAGTAATGATTTCTCCGGTTAAAGCTTTTTTATTCAAACGGAAACCCGCTTCGTAGTTAATGCTGCTTTCTCCTCTGTCTCCGTCGTTGGGCCCCGGAGGCGAAAACCCTTTATGTACGCTCGTAAAAGCGGTGTAATTGTCATTAAATTTATACAAAGCTCCAAAGCCCGGAATGTATTTTTCAATCCTGCTTTGTCTGTGGTTTAAATTTACCCCGGTTCTGTCTAAATCAGCAGTACCATAGTTCAAACTTCTGCGAATGATATTTTCATAACGCATTCCGGGTGAAAAAGTGAATTTTTTATAGGTAAGGTTATAAAGCACATGAACCGAAACGGCTTCGGCACTTTCTACACGGTTTTCTTGTGTTCCGGCAATGCCTGCAACTGTTCTGAACAATGCATTGTTTTGAATTTTATACCGGTCATCCCATTGATACCTGTCTTCGCTGTCTAAATGATAGCGAACACCAAAATCAATATCATGTGTAACCACAGTGCTGTTTAATTTGAAGTTAAAGACTGTTTGAATTCCCTCAGCGAGGTATTTTCTGTTGTTGGCCCTAACTCTGAGAGCGTTGTCTGCTGTATTACTGGCTCCGGTTAAAATGTCATAACCCGCTTGATTTGCTTCGGGATTGTCTAAAATAGACGCCAAAGAAACATTTGAACCGCCCACATTTACATCGTGCAATTTATACCAGTTTCGTTTAAAGTTATTGCGGTAAGCTTTGGAGGTTATGGTTAAATAATCTATCGGAATAAATAGATGCGTCAACATCAATTGGTCATGTTTGGTATCTATTTTATCGGCCTCTGACGATAAATAGCGACGGTATGGATTATTGTCAAAGTCCGTTTGCGTTAACCCTAAATATGTTTCGTCTGAGTATTCATTCGACAATTGTGCTTTAAGGGTTAATGATTGAAACATTTTTGCTTCCGGACTGGTATTGACCCTGAATTTTGCCACATAATCATTTCCGTTATACCCGGTGGTTTTATTGCTGAAATCGATGGCTTTAAACCCATCTGAATTGCGGTTGTTGTATTCTACCAAATAACCGAAATGCTTGAAATTATCACCCACATTCAGATACGTGTTTTTCGTGTCAAAGCTTCCCATGGAAGCCACTACTTTTCCTGAAAACTGAGAAGGGATCTGGTTAGAAACCATGTTAATGGCTCCACCCGTTGTATAGGGACCGTATTGGATCTGGCTACCGCCTTTCAGGATTTCAAAACTTTGGATACGGCTAACCGTTGGAAAATAATAGGCCGCCGGAGCTGAATAAGGAGCCGGAGCAATCAAAATACCGTCTTCCATCAGCGTTATTTTTGAGGTTCTTGACGGACTTGTACCTCTTAAACCAATACTCGGACGTAGCCCAAACCCTTCTTCCTCTACCACGTTTACACCGGGTACTGTTCGTAAAATTCTGTTGATATCGGTGTAATTAAATGTTTTTAATTCTTCCGGCGAAATAAAATAGGTTGACCCTGCTCTGTTTTTTGCTTTGAATTTGCTCCCGACCAGCACATCGGCATTAACGGTAACTCCTTCCAGTCTCCGTACGGTGTCGTTTAAGGCTAGATCTTCATGACTTTCTGAAGTTTGTGCAAAAGAAATGCCTGACAAAGCAAGCAGGCAAAGTGTAACTGTATTTCTCATTATTGTTATTTAGATTTAATCTACGGTGCAAAAGTAATTATAGATTTTATTTAGACAAAATATAAATAACAAAATATTTTTTGTAGTACTTTTTTTAAAAAAATAATGATTTTTAAGTAGTTGATAATTAACAACTTAAAGTGTCTGAAACTTTAACAAAATAGGCACAAAATGTACAAAGAACCTAGTGTTTCAATCTTTACTTTTGACAAAAAATAAAGAAAAATTCTTTATAAAACAAAAACAAAAATAACTTAAAAACCTAATACCATGAAAAAAGCACTTTTTACCCTAGGAATGATTTTGATGTTTGCAACCACTGTAGTTTCCTGTACCACAGACGACATGGAAGTGGAAACACAGGGAAATACGAGCATAACTGAAAATAATGATCAGACGAACATTGATCCGAAAAAAGGAAATTAAAATTGGTTTTGTAGTATTACATCGAAAAGTAGCGTCAGACGCTACTTTTTTTTGTTTAAAAAATTACCTTTGTTGTAATTCAACTAAAATTTATGACAAAGTATCTCACGATAAGTGTAATGCTCCTTTTGTTGGTGTCTGCCTGTAAAAAAAAGGAAAATTATCTACATGGTTTTGATACAATTGACAGCCTGATAAGTTCCGTTAAAAACAAGAACCAGTATTCCGAGGAGGTAAATAGAGCCTTGAACCGCACTTATCAGCTATTAAATAACAAGCCCAATGATTCGTTAAAGCGACTTTACATGCTTAAACTTTCAGATCAGTATTATAATTTTGGGTTAAAGGAAGAGTATATAAAAATATGCCGACTCAATTTGGAGCTGGCTCTTAAAGCAAAAGACAGTTCCCGGCTGGGCATTATATACAATGATATTGCCGATTACTACAGAGGCAAATCCTATAATGATACAGCCTATATTTTTTATAACAAGTCTCTGCATTATCTTGGCAAGGATAATTTTGAAAAGAGGGGACGTGCCATACTTAATAAAGCTTATTTACTGCGTTTTGAAAACAGTTTGGTAGAAAGTGAAATCCAAACCGTTAAAGCCCTTGAAGTGGCCAAAAAATCTGGAAATGACAGGCTGATTTATGATTGTCTGAATAATTTAGGAATCATTAACAATGATCTAAAAAATTATGATTTAGCATTGGATTATCACGCACAGGCTCTTGAACAATTGACAAAACTTAAGCAGGATAATCAGTATTCCATTTTGGTTGCACAGACCAAAAATAACATGGCTGTATGTTATCATCGGTTAGAAAATAACCCTAAGGCCATTGCTCTTTTGCAAGAAGCAACAAGAGGCAAAAATTTAAAAAGGGAAAGTGTACTTTTGTATGCTGTTTTAATGGATAACCTGACTTATTATAAATTCAGATCTCGTCAGAAAGTCAGTGAAAAAGACTTTAATATTCCTTTAAAGATAAGGGATAGTTTAGATAATAAGTTAGGTGTTATTGTGAGTAATACACGCAAGGGCGAGTTTTTTTTAAATAAAAAAGACACTGCCACAAGTATTGACTATTTTTTGAAAGCAAAAACAATTGCTCAGGAAATCAAAAGCCATCGGGATGAATTGTTACTTTTGAATTTTTTAGCAGATGCTGAGCCAGATAAAAGATTGTTTTATAAGGAAAAGTATATTAGGCTGAGTGATAGTTTAATGGAGTCGGAAAGAGCAGTAAGAAATAAATTCACCCGAATTGAGTATGAAACAGATGAAATTATTCAGCAAAAAGAAATTTTAGCAAAGCAACAGCAATTTATTGTGTTGACATCAATTTCGATTATTGTATTGCTCATTTTGCTTTATATTATTTTTCGTCAGAAAGCGAAGCAAAAAGAATTGTTGCTGATTCAGGAGCAACAAAAGAGCAATGAAGAAGTGTATCAGCTAATGATTGACCAACATCATAAAGTGGAAGAAGGAAGAGCTCTGGAAAAAAACAGAATTTCACTTGAACTTCATGACGGTACGTTGAGTATGCTGGCCGGAATACGATTTAATTTGTATGGATTTCAGATAAATGACAATAGTGAACAAAATGACAAATACCTCAGGCAGGTTGATGAAATCAAAACAGTTGAAAAAGAGATCCGGCATATTGCTCATGATTTGAAGAATAATTTATTTACAAAAAAAGAAAGTTTTCTATTGCTGCTGAATGATTTTATTGAAGATCAAAAAGCAATTTCAAAACTTGATTATTCGTTAGAAATTGATCCGGAAATTGAATGGGAAAACCTACCGCAATCCTTAAAGATTAACTGTTACAGAATTGTTCAGGAAGCGGTTTACAACAGTCAAAAGTACGCCAAAGCAAACAAGATCTCCGTTTCTGTCACCCAACATAAAAATTACCTTGAACTCGTGGTTAAGGATGACGGAGTCGGGTTTAATACTGAAGTAAAAACAAAAGGAATCGGATTAGAAAACATTAAACAAAGGGTATCCACGATGGAGGGCTTTGTCAAAATAAAATCAATAGCCGAAAAAGGAACTCAAATTTTTTGTAAAATACCATTTACTTATGAATATCAAAATATTGATGATAGATGATCATCCGCTTATTTTAGAAGGATATAAAACAACTTTAGCTCAAAATAAGCTCGGAATTACCTTGTCTGCCAGGACGATTACGTCGCTGGAAGAAGGGTATTATCTGTCTCAAAACAAGGTTGAGTTGACCCAGTATTCAATTTGCTTTATTGACCGCAATATGCCTCCTTTCCGCAAAAAACACATAGAAAACGGAGAAGATTTAGCGGTTTTACTCAAGGCTGCCCATCCGGATTTAAAAATAGTTATATTAACGTCTCATGATGAACCCATTTTATTATACCAGTTGAGAAAACGCCTGCGGCCGGAAGCAATTCTGGTAAAGAGCGATCTGGATTACAAAAGTATGCAGGATGCTTTTCAAAAAATTGTAGAAGGACAGCATTATTACAGTCAGGTTGCTCACGAAGGTCTGGAAACAATAAAACGATACTTAAACGTTTTTGACGAAACTGACCGAAAAATAATCTTATTACTGTCACAGGGGCTTCGAACCAAAACCCTGCCGGAATCATTGAACCTGACCCTAAGTGCAATTAACAGCAGGAAAAAAATTATTAAAGATAAATTAGGAGTGCCAAATGGTGATGATGAAGCCATCGTAAGAGCTTCCCGAAAAGCAGGTCTTTTATAACCCGTTTAGCTGAGAATCAAAAATGCCAAAAAAGCTGTTATATAAGCAAAACCACTCATGGCAACAAGCTGAATAATTGGCCACTTCCATGAATTTGTTTCTTTTTTTACCACGGCAAGTGTACTCATACACTGCATGGCAAAGGCATAAAAAAGAAGCAGGGAAATCCCGGAGGCAATGTTATAAACGGGTTTTCCGGTAACCGGATGAATTTCTTCTTTCATCCGTTGCTTAATCGTGTTCTCCTCGTCATTATGACTGCCAACACTGTAAATTGTAGCCAGGGTTCCTACAAAAACTTCTCGGGCGGCAAAAGAAGCCACAATTCCGATACCGATTTTCCAGTCATACCCTAAAGGTTTAATTACCGGTTCAATAAATTTTCCGATGATTCCGATGTATGAATTTTCTAATTTGAATGCGGCAATTTTGTCCTGCAGCTCCTCTTCAGTCAGCGATTGGTTTTGCTGTTCGGAAGTAATGATGTCCGAAGCATTTGCAAAATCATCGGTTGGACCATAAGAAGCCAGGAACCATAAAATGATTGATAAAGAAATGATGATTTTTCCCGCTCCAAACACAAAAGCTTTTGTTTTTTCAATAACGTTTAACCCCACGTTTTTATAATACGGGATTTTATAATTGGGCATTTCAACCACAAAAAAACTTTTGGACCTGAACTTCAGGATCTTATTCAAGACCATGGCCGAAATAACAGCCATCAGAAAGCCCAGTAAATACAGAACAAGTAAGGTCAATCCCTGAAGATTCAAAAAACCGGCTATTTTTTTGTCCGGAATAATCAAAGCGATCAGAATGGTGTAAACCGGAATTCTGGCAGAACAGGTTGTAAACGGGGTAACCAAGATAGTGATTAACCGCTCTTTCCAGTTTTCAATATTCCGTGTGGCCATTATGGCCGGGATGGCACAGGCTGTTCCTGAAATCAGCGGAACCACACTTTTGCCGCTCAGACCAAAACGACGCATACTTTTGTCCATTAAAAAAACTACACGGCTCATATATCCGCTTTCTTCCAGTAGCGAGATGAATAAAAACAAAAAGGCAATCTGCGGGATAAAAATAACCACACCACCTATGCCGGGAATAATTCCTTTGGCGACTAATTCATTCAATTTTCCGGCCGGTAAATATTCATTAACCCAAGAGCCTAAGGAGGCAAACGATTCGTCTATAAAATCCATCGGTACACTGGACCACTCAAAAACGGATTGAAAAAGGAGAAATAAAATTCCAAAGAAAATAATGTATCCCCCGATTTTGTGCGTCAGAATCCGGTCTAATTTACTCCGCATATCAACGGCCTTAGCAGTGTCAGTCGTTTTGCTCTCTTTCAGTAAGTCATTTATAAATTGATAACGCTTAACGGTTTCACGATGCTGGAGCTTTTTCAACTGCTCTTCTGATTTTGAAAAAGAATTGTTTTGGAGTACATTTTTTGAAAGTTCACCAAAATTTACATCCTGCGAAATAACCAGCCAAAGTTTATAAAGTTGTTGATTGGGATAAATTTTGCGTAAGTTGTTAAAATATTCCGGATCAATTTCCGAAGCATTCAAACACGGTTCGGTTGATAATTGTTTATAATCAACAATCAGGTCTTTTAACTCATTTATGCCGGTTGATTTTCTGGAACTGACCAAGGCAATTTTAGTTTTTAAAGCAGCTTCTAATTTCGGAATGTCGAAAGAAATTCCTTTTAATTCCATCTGATCAGCCATGTTGATGACCAAAATGGTCGGAATTTCAAGGTCTTTAATTTGTGTAAAAAGCAGTAAGTTTCGCTTTAGGTTTTCAACTTCGGTTACCACCACGGCTACATCCGGATAGTCTTTGTCGTTTTTGTTCAAGAGCAATTCAATGACCAGGTTTTCATCTAACGAATTTGCATTTAGACTATAGGTGCCGGGCAAATCAAGTAGGGTTGCTTTTTGGTTTTGAGGTAAACTGCAAGAGCCAACTTTTCGTTCAACCGTAATACCGGGATAATTACCGACCTGTTGATTAAGTCCGGTTAATTGATTAAACAAAGAGGTTTTTCCGGTGTTCGGATTTCCAATAAGGGCAATTTTAAGCGTAGAAGATTTCATTCAGCCGTTTAGTTTTGAATGATATCTACAATAATTTCTCTGGCCGTTTCTTTCCGGATAGCCAGGTGCGTTCCGTTCATTTCCAGGTACAGAGGATCACCAAAAGGAGCCGCTTGTATTAATTCAACCAAATGACCTTCCATACATCCCATTTCAATTAATTTCAAGGGAATGGTATCTAAATTAAAGCCTATGATAATGGCTTTTTCTCCTTTTTTCAGTTGGTCAACAGTTGTGTTCAAAACTTATTTAGAATAAATATAAATACAAAAGTAGGTTTTTTTAATCAATTAGAATTGATAAAAAATGCAAAAGCATTTAATTTCTTTCTTTCAGTAAAAAACGGATGTCTTCTGTCAATCGTTTAATTTCCGCTTGGTTTGTGCCGTCATAAAAGCCGCGAACTCTTTTTTGTTCGTCCACCAAAATAAAGTTTTCGGTGTGAACCATATCGTATAATTCACCTTCGTTCTCTGTTTTTACTGCCAAATACGATTTACGGGCAATATAGAAAATGTCTTTTTTATCGCCGGTGACCAAATTCCATTTAGAATCTATCACACCTTTATCCAAAGCATATTTCTTTAAAACGGGAACACTGTCAATATGCGGCATTACCGTATGTGATAAAAGCATTACATCGGGGTTATCTTTGAACTCATTTTGGATTTCCACCATATTGTCCTGCATAATCGGACAAATGGTTGGACAGGTAGTAAAGAAAAAATCAGCGACATAAATTTTGCCTTCATAATTTTTTTGGGTTACCGTTTCACCGTTTTGATTCGTAAATGAAAAATCGGCAATAGTATGATATTTGCTTACATGCTGAACCGTACTGTCAACCAATTCCGGATTAACATCCGAAGGGTTAAAAACCGGAAGCTTTTTTTTCGGAGTTAATAAATAGAATGAAATCGACAGAAAAGCAGCTGAAAAGACAAAAAAGCCGAAAAGGTAAAATTTATATCGTTTAAGGTAAGACAGCATTGCGTTTATTTTTGCAAAGGTAAAAAAGATATCATCAAAACTTCTGCTTATACATCTGTTAATTAATAGCTGTCAATTGAAAACGTTTTTCTATTTTTGATTAAAATTCAAAATAGATGAAAAAAAACCTACTCTTATTCCTTTTCATTCAGTGTTCATTTGTTTTTGCTCAATTTAATTCAACGGCTCCCTGGATGGATAATCTCCGGAAAGAAGACAATAAAGAAGCAACTCTGGATGAAATTAAAACAGCCTTTGATGATTATTGGCAGGGTAAAAATCATAAAGTAAAAGGAAGCGGTTATAAGCCCTTCATGCGGTGGGAAACCCATTGGCGTAATAAAGTGGATGAAAATGGCTACCTGATAACCCCTGCTCAAATGTGGGAAGCATGGAATCAGAAACGCAACAGACTTTTGAGCCGTGATGAAATACAGAATAACATCAGCAACTGGGAACCTCTCGGGCCTTTTAATCATATAAACACCGGTTCCTGGTCTTCCGGACAAGGCAGGGTGAATGTCGTAATGGTTGACCCCAATAATGCCAATACAATATACATCGGTGCACCTGCCGGCGGAATTTGGAAATCTACCGATGCAGGACAAAACTGGACACCTTTATCAGATTACCTTCCGCAAATTGGTGTTTCCGGAATAGCCATTGACCATACCAATTCGGATATTATTTACATTGCTACCGGTGATAAAGATGCCAGTGATACTTACTCAATCGGGGTGTTAAAATCGGTTGACGGCGGACAGACATGGAATACAACCGGCCTGACTTTTACCAATACATCTACCGTTGCTGCCGATATGTTTATGCATCCCGACAATCCTTCCGTTTTATGGGTAGCTACCAGTGCCGGGCTCTACAAAACAACCAATGGCGGAATTACTTGGACCAAAACACTCAATGGTAATGTAAAAGATTTAAAACTCAAACCGGGCAATCCTGACATCGTATATGCGGTTACAAACAACCGGTTTTATCGTTCAACCAACGGAGGAAACAGTTTTACGATGATTACTTCCGGTATGCCGGCAAATTCCGGACGTTTGATTATCGATGTAACGCCGGCTAACCCGGAATATGTTTATGTGCTCAGTGCCAGAACCAATTGGAGCCACCAGGGTCTTTATAAATCAACTAATTCAGGATTGAATTTTAACATTACACAGAATACGGTAGATATATTTGAAGCCAATCAGGCTTGGTTTGATCTGGCGTTAGCTGTTTCTGACACCAATCCGGAAGAAGTTTACACGGGTGTTTTAAACGTTTGGAAATCGTCTGACGGCGGAAATAACTTTACAAAAATCAGCAATTGGTCTAATCCGTTTGAAGCTACTTATACGCATGCCGATATTCATTTTTTGCGTTTTTATGACGGGGTTTTGTATTGCGGAAGCGATGGCGGGATTTACGTTTCGCACGATAATGCCGCTTCATTTACCGATTTAACCGCAACTGCTCAAATAGGACAGTTTTACCGGATTGCTGTTTCTAAACAGTCCAGCTCAAAAATAGCCGGAGGACTTCAGGATAACGGCGGATATGCATTGAGCAATAGTCAATGGAAGAACTTTTACGGGGCAGATGGAATGGAAACAGCCATTGACCCGAACAACAGTAACAAATATTATGGTTTTATTCAAAATGGTGGCGGATTGTATTATACTAACAATGCCGGAGCTTCACTTTCAGGAGCTATCGGAGCACCAGACGGGGAAAGTGGCAATTGGATAACACCGCTGGTGTTTAATTCGGCGGGAGAGTTATTTGCCGGCTATTCCAGTTTATATAAACTGGTCAATGGTTCCTGGCAAAATGTTTCTGTAAATACCTTTTTTAATGGCAATATTGAACAGGTAATTGTTGACCCTTCCGATGACGATGTTATGTATATAGGTGACGGAAGTGATTTGTATAAAAGTACAGACAGGGGAGTGACGTTTACTCATTTCTTTTCATTTTCGTCTGATATTACTTCCATTGAAGTAAATGTTCACCACCCTGCTGTGGTGTATGTTACAACTGCCGGAACCAACGGGCTTGTTGCAAAATCAACGAATGGCGGAATCTCATTTACAAGTATCACAGAGGGACTACCCAATATTGGGAAAAATGTTTTAAAACACCAGTCAAACCATCCGTTGAACCCGATTTATGTGGGAACCAGCCTGGGGGTATATTACCGCGACGATTCCATGAATACATGGATTCCGTATGATACAAATTTGCCCAATGTAGCCGTCACGGACATAGAAATTCATGTGCCGGACGGAAAAATTGTTGCTTCCACATACGGAAGGGGCGTTTGGCAATCACCTGTTCCAGTCCAATTAGCTGAAAATGAAATCGCTTTACTGGCAATTGAAAATCCGGCAGCTTCTACAATTAACTGTGGTACGGAGAGCCTGGCTTTTTTGGTGAAAAACACAGGTTCTTCTGTCATTACGGATTTTGCGATTCATTATTCCATCAACGGTAGCGAAGCAATATACAACTGGAACGGAAATTTACCGTCACAAACCAATACATTGGTAGAAATTCCGAATGTTGTGTTCTCAAGAGGAGTATCAAGCATTCAGGCTAATGTTGTGATGGCTGATGATGCTTTTTCAAACAATAATGCATTAACCCTTCAGGTTCTAAATAACGACAGCGGTCAGGTGGGCGAAATCAATGCCTTTGAGACAGAAGAATCAAACTTGTTGTCTGCTCATGAAGGAGCTGAGAACAGCTGGCAACGAGGAGTGCCAACTGGAATTCTGCTGAACCAGGCGTCATCCGGATCAAATGTTTACGGCACTAATCTGAGCGGAAATTACGCAGATAATACCAAAGCATTTTTATATTCACAGTGCTATGATTTAACGCAAATTACAAATCCGGTCATGCGTTTTAAAATGGCGTTTGATATAGAACAAAATTGGGATGTACTGTATGTGGAATATTCCACGGATTTTGGTGAAAACTGGGCCGTTTTAGGAACGGCTGATGATCCGAACTGGTATAACAGCAGCCGAAGCCCGCAAACAGCCAATGACTGCGAAATTTGTCCGGGTGCCCAATGGACCGGGACAAACGCAAACTTAACAGAGTACAGTTATATACTGAATGCATTTACGAACGAAAACAATATTATTTTCAGATTTGTATTTCATTCAGATTACATGATTACGCAGGAAGGTGTAGTTATTGATGATTTTGTAATCGACGGAACCTTGTCAGCACAAGATTTTACTACCCATTCGATGGTGGTGGTTTATCCGAATCCCACTAACGGGTTGTTTACAGTGTCTTACGGTAATTTTAAACCGCAGGAAATAGAGGTTTATGATGTAACCGGTAAAAGAGTATTAGCCGTTGATAATCGTCAGTTAAACGAAAACAATACGGTATTGAATTTATCGCACGTTTCAAACGGGATTTATTTCATCAAAATTTTGAATGAAAACAACCAGTCTGTTAAACGAATAATTAAAAATTAACAAATGAACACAATTAAAAAAAACCTTTTATGTGTTGTGGCTGTTTCTGCAATTACGGGAGGATTTGCTCAGAACATACAAAAAGAAACAATTGGTATCAATTTGGAATATATGGATACATCCGTTAAGCCAAGTGATGATTTTTTCAGGTATGTAAACGGAAAATGGTTAGACAAAACGGATATACCGGCAGACAGAACCCGTTGGGGAAGTTTTGATGAACTTCGTAAAAAAACCGACGACGATATGAAAGTAATACTAAATGAAGCCTTGCAGAACCCTGCTTATACAGCTGAGACAGATCAGGGAAAGGCACTCAACCTTTACCGTTCGATCATGGATACGGTTTTAAGAAACAAACAGGGAATCAAGCCCCTGAAGCCCTATCTGGATAAAATAAATTCCCTGAAAAACATAGCCGATTTAAGGAAACTCTTAATCGAAATGGAGACACAGGGAGGAATTGGTTTTTTTGGGGTCAATGTAGGAACAGATGCCAAAAACAGCAACCGGAACGTGGTGAGTATCGGCTTGGGGAGCTTAGGTTTACCCGATAGGGATTATTATGTTTCTGATGAAGCCGATAGCAAGGAAAAAAGAGAAAAATACCATGCCCACCTTATCAAAATGATGAGTTATCTTGGCGAAAAACCCGCTCAGGCCAAAGCAAGTGCCGATAAAATTTTAGCTCTGGAAATAGCCCTTGCAACACCTCGTTTAGATCGTGTTGAAAGAAGAGACAGGCGAAAAACCTATAACCCGATGACGATTGCAGATTTACAAGAATTAACCCCGTCTGTCAATTGGAGTGAATATTTAAAAGGCGTAGGATTGCCATTGGTTGATACGCTTATCGTATCGCAACCCAAGTATATGACAGCATTGGAATCAATCTTTAAAGAAAATAAGGTAGAAGACTGGAAAGCCTATATGCGTTGGACTTTATTGAATCGTTCGTCCGGAATGCTTTCCACCGAAATAAGCGATGCCAACTGGGCATTTTTTGGAAAAACACTTACCGGTGCGGTTCAGCAAAGACCATTGGACGAAAGAGCCTTGCAAACCGTTAACGGGTCATTTGGTGAGGCTTTAGGAAAAATTTACGTTGAAAAAAAGTTTCCGGCAGAAGCTAAAGCAAAAGCCAGAAAAATGATTGATAATCTGTTTTTGGCCTTTGAAAACCGCATTAATAATTTGCCTTGGATGGCTAAATCAACCAAACAGAATGCCATTGAAAAACTAAAAAAATCAAATGTAAAAATCGGTTATCCGGATAAGTGGAAAGATTATTCAAAAGTAACTATTGTTGCTCCGTCGGCTGGCGGAACCTATTTTGATAATATGAAAAGCATCACACGATGGAGAAATGCCGAGAATTTTGGAAAACTGAATAAACCGGTTGATAAAACCGAATGGTTTATGTCGCCGCAAACAGTGAATGCCTATTATAATCCGTCTTATAATGAAATTGTTTTTCCGGCAGCTATTCTCCAACCGCCATTTTATGATTACCGAGCAGATGAAGCGGTGAATTATGGCGGAATCGGAGCGGTTATCGGGCATGAGATTTCACATGGTTTTGACGATAGCGGTTCCCGTTATAATGCCGACGGAAATTTGGTAAACTGGTGGAGCGATGAAGATTTAAAACAATTTACAGATCTGGGGGGAGCTTTGGCAGATCAGTACTCACAATTGGAACCACTGCCGGGAATTTTTGTGGACGGCAAGTTTACGTTAGGTGAAAATATTGGTGATTTAGGTGGTGTGAATGCGGCTTTAGACGGTTTGAAAATCCATTTAAAACAAACCGGAAACCCGGGTCTGATTGATGGATTTACCCCGGAGCAACGCTTTTTTATTTCGTGGGCAACGATCTGGAGAAGCAAGGCCAGGGATGAAGCAATCAAAAATTTAGTGAAAACCGATTCGCATTCTCCGGGGCAATACCGTGCCTATGTTCCGCTTCAGAATGTGGATGCTTTTTATGAAGCGTTCAACATCAAACCGGGTGATGGCATGTACCTTCCTGAAGACAAAAGGGTACGGATTTGGTAAAAACATAAAATATTGTTAATCAATGCAATAATTTTTTAAACCCTACGTTGTAACTCAACAATCATTTGCTTAAGGCAAGTTAGAGTTAGTTAAATTTTGTTTTGGTGTTTTGAAAAAGGCGTTCCGGAGATTAAATCGGGAACGCCTTTTGAATTTTTTCTGAGACCTCGGAGTACCGAGATCCTCAAATTAAAACAAAATAATTTGAGCACAGCAACTCTCAGAATATTTAATAACTCATCTCTACAATTTGTCTTACTTTTTCCAGTGTGATGTTTTGTTTTTCTCCCATTGCTTTCCATCCCCTTTCTTCAAAACGATTGACAATAAAGTCAGCTGATTTTTGATAGTCTGAAGTATAATTGGAAAGTTTGGTGTCCATTCCCATTTTGTGAAGGAACTCTACGGTTTTTTCAATAGCCAGAGCGGCTTTTTCTTCAACAGTGTTTCCGGATATTTTCCAAACACGTTCACCGTACTGAGCTAATTTTTCTTTCTTCGTTTCAAACAAGACCCGGTATAAATTCGGACCGATAATGGCCAGTGTCCGGGCGTGATCAATTTCGTATAATGCCGTTAATTCATGTCCGATCATGTGTGTTGCCCAATCACCGGGTACTCCTTTTTGAATTAATCCGTTTAATGCCATAGTGGCACACCACATAAAATTGGCCGCTAATTTATAGTCTGCGGGGTGTTGAACAACATCCGGACCAACTTCAATAAGGGTTTGCAGGATACTTTCGGCAAACCGATCCTGCAAAAGAGCATCATGCGGATAGGTCAGGTATTGTTCCATTACGTGTGTAAATGCATCAACTACTCCGTTTTCCAATTGTCTTTTGGGTAATGAAGCCACCACGGTTGGATCGCAGATGGAAAATTTAGGGAACAAAGCACTACCGCCCAGGGTTAACTTTTCTTGTGTAGCTTCGATAGTGACAACAGCTCCGGAATTCATTTCGCTTCCGGTTGCCGGTAAAGTTAAAACTGTTCCGAATGGAATAACGTTGGAAATATCTTTGAATAAAATTCGCTTTTTCAGAATTTCTACGGCATCACCTTCAAAATGAACCGCACCGGAAATAAATTTCACACCGTCAATCACGCTTCCGCCTCCTACAGCCAGAATAAAATTGATTTTTTCATTGCGAATAACCTCTACGGCTTTCATCAGGGTTTCATAACGCGGGTTAGGCTCAATGCCGCCAAATTCAATTGTTTTAAAACCGGCAAGAGCCGATTTTACCTTGTCGTAAACCCCGTTTTTAAAAATACTTCCTCCACCGTAAGCCAATAAGATTTTACTGTTGGCCGGAATTAATTCATGTAATTTAGCAATCTGACCCTTTCCAAAAATATAATGGGTCGGGTTGTATAATTCGAAATTTGTCATAATGTAATGTTTAAACGTTTAAAAATTAAACCGAAACAAAGTTACAAAACGATAGACGGAACAAGTGGTAAAGGAGTGTTAAGAGATGAATGTAAAAAAGCGTTCGAATTTTACCTTAATGTTATTTCCGGTAAAATAAATTGTGGTCTAAAAAAGCCCATACATTTTCGGGTAAAACGGCTCTCACATTTTTGCCGTGTTTGATACTTTCGCGAATGAAGGTGGAAGACAATTCAATCACCGGAGCTCCTACCCGATGAATTTTCGGGTGATTGATGAACTGTTCGTCAATCACTCCTGAATTCAATCTCGGATAGACAAAAATGGCATGATTTTGCAGGATTACCTCATAATTTTTCCATTTGTGAAGTGAATTCAGATTGTCTTCACCCATAATTAAGGCAAACTCATAGTGGGGAAATTTTTCCTGCAAATGGGCTAATGTGTTTACCGTAAAATTGGGTTGAGGTAATTTAAATTCAATGTCTGAAGGTTTGATTTTCGGATACTCTTTGGTCGCCAAGTGAACCATCTCCAGCCGATGGTAATCATCCAGTAATGAATTCTTTTGTTTATGAGGATTGTGCGGGGTAACCACCATCCAAACCTGTTCTAAATCAGAATATTCCGCCATGTGATTGGCAATGATTAAATGCCCTACGTGAATGGGATTGAAGGTGCCGAAATATAATCCGATTTTCATTTTTATTTTTCTTTCCTGTACAGACGTAACAGTGTTACGTCTCTGTCTGTTCTTTTTTAGACGTAACAGTGTTACGTCTCTATCTATTTCTTTTTTAGACGTAACACTGTTACGTCTTTACGAACTCGGTTACTAATTTATACGCTTCTGCTTTCGCCACATCCAGATCATAATTTTTAATGACTTTATCAAACTGTGGTGCGGTAGCCAATTCAACCGAGGCTTTGGCGATCCGCATGTTGATTTTATCTTCGCTTTCGGTCGAACGTTTCTTTAACCGGATTTTTAATTCATCAATGCTGGGTGGCTTTACAAAAACAGCCAGGGTCTCTTCCGGAAATTTCTTTTTAATCCGTAATCCTCCGGCTACATCAATATCAAAAATAACATTTTTTCCTTTGGCCCAGATGCGTTCAACCTCACTTTTCAGTGTCCCGTAAAAATTATCGCGGTACACCTCTTCCCATTCCACAAAGTCTTCGGCTTTAATATGGTTTTTGAATTCTTTGAGTGAAATAAAGTAATAATCTTTTCCGTTTATTTCTTCGCCGCGGGGTTCACGGGTTGTACAGGAAACAGAGAATTCTAAATTCAAATCCGTTTGAGCCAGTAAATGTCGGACAATAGTTGTTTTTCCGGAACCGGACGGAGCCGAGAACACAAGTAGTTTTCCTTTATTCATGGTGTTGTTTCTTTAAAGGTAATTTGCCAAAAGTTAAGTCTATGGTTTTTCCATTTTTCCGGAATTTAATCGGTAATTCTCCATTTTTTTCCAAGCCCCATTCTTCCAATAAATCGGTGTTTACCAATACAATTTCAATCGGAATGGTTGAATTCTTCTTCAAATCATATAACCAGTTGATGTCTTCTTTCAGCCTTTTTGCCGGGGTTGAATATTTATTCCAACTTTGAAAAATATAGTACTCGGCCGGGGGTAAAGTATTGTAGTGTAACGGTTTTCCGTTTTGATCAACTAATTTTTCCAAAAAAGAAGTCAGTGTTGTAACGGAGTCGTTTGTGCAGGGAGCATAATTTTCTTCAAGATTTTTAAACGCACTGGTCATTTGAACACCGGAACATTCCTCTGTGCCTTGGTAACAGAACTTTTGACCTTTTTTGCTGAATATAAAGAGATCGGCATTAAACCCGAAAAGAAAATTGTTATAAACGGTAGTACTGTCACCAATTTTATCTGCTTTTAAAAAATAAGTGGTTTCTTTTTCTTTTACTTCGGCCAGATAATTTAAAAGGGATTGTTTTGTTTCTACTTTCGGATTTTTAAAACCTACCAGTGTTTTTACAGCACTTCCGCAAGAAATTAATACCAGGAAAAGGAATACTGGAAAAAGGGGTTTAAAATTTTTCATAACATAAAAAAGAATTACGGTTTAAATCACTTTATAAAACGTTCAACACCTGTTCTTTGATTTTTTCCAATTCATCCTTCATCATCACAACCAGTTTCTGCATTTCCGAATGATTGGATTTGGAGCCCATTGTATTGATCTCACGACCGATTTCCTGGGTGATAAACCCTAATTTCCGTCCGTTGGCTTCTGTCCCGGCAAGGGTTTCTATAAAGTAGTTCAGGTGGTTTTCCAGTCGGACACGTTCTTCTGTGATGTCGTATTTTTCCAGGTAAAAAATCAATTCCTGTTCAAAACGGTTTTCATCCACATTCACATCCAATTCCTGTAAAGCGGTTTTCAATCTGTTTTTAACCGTTTCAATCCGTTCGGAGTCCATACTTACGGCCTGATTCATAAAAGTGCGTATGTTTTCAATCCGGATAATGAATTCATTTTCCAACGATTTTCCTTCATCAATTCTGAAGGAAGCAATGTTTTTCATGGCATCGTCAACCACTTTCAGAATTTCATCCCATTCCTTTTCATCAATTTCGTCGCGTTCGGTTTTCAGGGCATCCGGCATTCTGACTGCCATTTTCATCAACTCGGTTTCATCAGCATTCGGGATAACTGCCTTCATTTGGTTGATGTAACCTTTCACAATCGGGACATTAATTTTGGAAGAGGTTTCTTCGCCCGTTACTTCAATAAAAATAGAAAAATCAACTTTGCCGCGTTCCAGTTTCTGGGAAATAATGTTTCGCAAGCCCAATTCCATTTCACGGTAAACAGAAGGCATCCGGACATTCAGATCCAGTCCTTTACTGTTTAACGATTTAATTTCTACTGTGATTTTTTTGGTAGGAAGTTGTAAAGAGGCTTTCCCGAAACCGGTCATTGATTGTATCATACTTTTATAAAAAATGTTTTCAAAGATAATAAAAAGTGGTCATTCTTCAGTTGAAAAGAATTCGGTGCCTTGCTACTGCAAACGGAATACTACCCAATTACTGAACACTCTTTTTCTGGGTTACCAGATAAACTCCGGCAAAGATTAAGACGGCAGAACCGATTTTTACCCAACTCAGATCGTCTTTTCCCAGGCTGATGGCAAAAAGAGTGGCAAACAAGGGTTGAAGGTAAATGAATACAGCTACTGTAGTGGGTTTTAATTCCCGCATGGAAACCAGGTTCAGCAAATAGGTCAAAAAGGTAGAAAAAATAACAACGAAACCTATTTTCCAATAGACTGATGTTGGAATAATCGCCCAGTTCACCCTTTCAAATTCACTCCATCCAAACGGAAAAACCATTAGTAAGCCAAAGGCATAAATCCATTTTACAAAGGTGAATGCATTGTATTTATCCATTAGTTTTTTAACAATAATAAGGTAGAAGCCATAGGAAACAGCATTGACAAAAACCAACAGGTTTCCCAGCATTTCGTTGGGGGCATTTATCATCGACTTACCATATAAAATAAGCGATACCGTTCCCGCTAATCCCAGCATGATTCCGGAAATTTTTCTTTTTTCCATCCGTTCTTTCATGATGATCGCTGAAAGAATCAGTACAATCATCGGGGTAGTTACCATCAAAACAGCTCCCATAATGGGCGAGGTGTAGCTCAATCCTTTAAAAAAGGTCAGCATGTTGAACGCCACACCAAAAAAAGCAGCCGCAACTATCCGGGGAAAGTCGTTCAGGGCTATTTTTTCTTTTGGTCCCCAAAAAGAAACAATCCAGAATAAGATCACCGAACCGCCTACCCTGAGCAATATAAAGCCAAACGGCTCAATATATCCGGGCATCACATCTTTGGCAATTGTAAACGTAACACCGTAGATAACGGACACCAGTGTGGCAGCCATTAAAGCCCAATGTCTTTTATTCATCGGCTAAAAAATCGATGGCAGCCTGAACCGTTTTCGGACTGTTTCCGATGAATACCAGATGATCAATCACAATAACCGGACGATTTAAAAAGGTATAATGTTCCAAAATATACCGTTTAAAATCAGCCTCGGTCAGCGTTTCATCTTTTAAGCCCATTTCTTTATACAACTTGGCTCTTTTGCTGAACAATCCTTCGTAATTTCCGGTCAATTGCTTAATTTCTTCCAATTGTTTCACGGTTATGGGCTCTTCTTTTATGTCCTGAAACACAAAACCGCTGGTGTTGGGCAACGATTTGATAATTCTTTTACAGGTATCACAGGTTTTGAGGTAGAATATTTTCCGCATGACATTTTTTTGGCAAAAGTAAGCACTTTTTGAACAATTCCGAATCAGCGGGTTAAAGGGTTATTCCGTACAACGGAAACAAAAGGCTGTAATAAATTCCATTTATATTTTGAGTAAATCAAAAATAGTAGTAATATTGCACTCTCTAAACCGGTCCTATAGCTCAGTTGGTTAGAGCACCTGACTCATAATCAGGTGGTCCCTGGTTCGAGCCCAGGTGGGACCACCAGTAAAATAAAGCCTTCCAAGACAATTGGGAGGCTTTATTTTTTTTAGGTCAAACATAGGTCAAACATATAATTTTAATTATTACTTTGCGGTATTAATTAAGCAAGTATGTTATCCAATTTCACAGATAATCCACTTCATATTTTTCATTTAATTTACTTTGAGGATTTCTTGAATATTCTCAAGCAAGATTACTATTCCGATAAAGTTTATTTAAAAGAAATTTTAGGCGTAGAGAATTTTGAAGAATACCCAAATGAAAAAGATTATATTCATTCATTTTTTCAAGAAATAAGGAAAAAGATAGTTAATAATGTTATTAAAGAAATTTCAAATTTAAATGAACTTGAAATTGAAAACTACATTAGTACTTTAATAAGCAAACTCAATAATTACAAATCAAATATTGACCGCATTAAAGATTACCAAGAAGATGTAAATTTTGAATTAGAAAATATCATTAAATACATTAATATAAACTATGGCGATGTATTAGAGAATGTTGAAATTAAACATAATACGTCTATTTACTTTAATTTAGGTTCTGATTTAACTCCTTTTAAATTTTTGGATGATTTATTATACAGTGATGGGTTTGAAAGATTAAGCCAATCATATGATTATAAAACAATCCATACTAAAGATTACAGGTATATTTTTCATAGGGATGAAAAAATATTTTTTGAATCTTGGGTACAGAAAAAAGACATGAGTTATCAAATGGATTTTCCAAAATATAGTAAAGTTGTAAGTGATTATTATTCTACTGCTGGTTTAGAAATAGTGCATAATAACTCTCAACAAACTGATTTCAAGAATTATTTAATTCAACAATTAGATACTTTGTTCAATTATTATTTAAAAGCAGAAGATTTAAAGCAACATCAATTTGAATTAATTTGCCATTCAGTAAATAATATTGTATCAGTATTGTACTCAAAATACAAATCATTAAATATAAATCATAAATTATATAGGATTATTATTGAAGGCGATGACGTTAGTAAATCTGATTTTAAACCAAAAAGAAATTTAAGAATAGAACTTTTTATTGATTTATATACAAAGTCAGAAGAAATTGAAATGTTTGATTCAGAGGAATTATCAGAGGATGATTTTTTGAGTATTTTGGTTTATAAGGAAAGTGAGAATGATTTGAAATTGAAGTTTACAAAATCAAATCCTTTTGTTGCTTACTACTTAAAATCAATTGAAGTATTTTTTGATAATTTGAATCCTCTTACAATTGAAAAAAGTCAACAATTTTATAATAAACAAAATAAGCTTATCAAATCATCAGATTTATATACCGCATTATCAAGAGGGAATATTGAAAATACCAGATTGAAAAGTGATATAGATTTATTAATAAATGAACTTACTGAAAAATATTTAGAATAAGTGTCTTACACTTTACCTTACACTTTGCCTTACACCCTTATTACACTATAGGAATAAGGGTTTTTTTATGCGTTTTCTTTGCTTCATTATTAACAAGGAAAAGCAGCTTTTCCATAATTTTTTAAGATTATGGACTTATTCCAAAAACTAAATGAAATTGAAGCATTATTAAAGAGACAATATGCTTTAAGTAAAGAAATTTTAACTCTTGAAGAGGGTGCAGATTATTTATGTCTGTCAAAATCTGCGTTGTATAAAATGACCAGCAAAAAGGAAATTCCTTTTTATAATCCTGGAGGGAAAAAAATTTATTTCAAAAAGTCAGAACTTGATAATTGGGTTTTGAATAGCAAGTCTATTTCTACTGAAGAAATAGAAGATGAAATTAATTCATATTTAGGTCGAACTCAAAAATCAAGATTATGATTGATTTTGTAAGAGTTCACTATAATGATAAAAGCAAATTAGAGACTTTTATTAAAGACCCAAATAATTTTGAGAAGCTGTTTTCTGTCTTAGAATATCATTCAGCAGAAGTATTATATCCTTATAAAGTTAATCTCGAAAATATTGAGGTTGTAGTTAATGAGAAAAGTGGATATGCAAAGAATTCAATTCACAAATTGAATAATTTGTTGATTGAGGGTAAAGAACATAATCATAACGATTTTACTTATTCTCAATTATGTTCTGTTATTGATTACTTAAGAGATAATGTTATTGAAATAACGAATAAAAAACTAACACAACTTGAATTCGGATTTAACTTAAGAGTTCCTATTCCAGCTCAAGAATTAATTTCAAAAAGTGTATTAATGCACAATTTTGACAGACATTCTATGATAAATAAGTTTAAAGGAAAAGGTTACTTAATGAGTTTTGAACATTTCAATTATATCATAAAAATTTATGATAAAGCAAAACAATATAAACTTAGTAATGAGAATATTTTAAGATTTGAAATTAAGTTTTTAAGTTCAAAAGAATTTAACCCACTTGGTGTTTACAATTTAAATGATTTAAAAAATAAAGAAGTACTTGAAAACTTATTTGACTATTTACTAAAGAGATTTAATGAGCTATTAATTGTTGATGATTACTCTGAGGATTTAATTTCTGAAAAAGATTATGAGAAGTTAAACATGTATTCGAGTTTTATTTTTTGGAATAAACTAAATGAAGCAAATAAAAGACAAGTTAAATCCAATCATAAGAAGAAGTATTTAGCTCTTTTGGAAAAGCACAATCTTCAGAAAGTAAAAAATCATTTGAGAATACAATTAACAGAAAAGTTCAATCAATTATTAAGCAAATAAAAATATTGACAAATTCCACACTTCCTATTGTTAGAATTTGTCAACTCAAAATATAAAATTATGGCAAGTATAAAAATATTATTAAGAGATAAATCAACAAATGAAGGACTTTATCCAGTTATATTGAGAATAACTAACAACAGAAAGTCAAAGATTATTTCATTAGGATTTAAGTGTAATTTATCAGACTGGGATGAAGTTAACATTCAATTTAAGAAGACATTTCCAAATCATACACAAAGTAATTTGTTGTTAGCTAAGATGAGAGAGAAAGCATTGAAGATTATCAATGACTTTGAATTAGAAGAGATGGATTTTAGTCTTGACCAATTTGAAGAAAAGTTTAGAGGTATTGAACCTAATAAAATTACTGTGTTAGAATTTTGGAATGAAGTAATTTCAGATTTGAATAAGTCAGGAAAAGCAGGAAATGCAAAAGCATTAAGTGAAACAAAGAAATCAGTATTTAATTTTCATAAAAAAAACAACTTGATGTTTAAGGAGATTACACCAACTTTTTTGGAGAAGTACGAAGTTTATTTGAGAGAAAACAATAATTCAGATGGAGGGGTAGCTTTTAAAATGAGAGAATTACGTTCACTATATAATAGAGCAATCAAGAAAAATGTTATTGATGAAAAGTATTATCCTTTCAAGGTTTATAAAGTATCTAAGTTAAAAGTTGGAAATATTAAAAAAGCATTAACAAGAGAAGAGGTAAGATTGATAGAGAATTTTGATGAAACAAAATATCCAAATCTTGCAGAAGCTAAAAGAATTTTTCTCTTTTCTTATTACTGTAGAGGGATGAATTATTTTGATATTATGATGTTAAAATGGTCAAGTGTTTCAGGAGATAGAATAACCTATATTAGGTCAAAAACTAAAGGTAAGTTTAACATCAACATATTACAACCTGTCAAAGAAATTTTAGATTTTTATAGAAATAGACCATCAACAACAGATTATGTTTTCCCAATATTATTAAGTAATAATTTAACTGCAACTCAGATTCAAAATAGAAAACACAAAAAGCTTAAAAAGTTTAATAGTGACTTGAAGAAAATTGCAGAAATAGTTGGGGTTGATAAACCTTTAAGTAGTTATGTTGCAAGACATAGTTATGCTACAAATTTGAAACAAATTGGTGTTTCAACTGATATAGTATCTCAATCTATGGGACATAAAAATGTTGCAATCACAACAGCATATTTAAAGGATTTTGAAGATGATGTTATTGATAAAGAAAACGAAAAATTACTTCAAGAGAGTTTAGTTAGTTATAATCAAAACAATTTACAACCTGCTGCATAGCAGGTTTTTTTATTTAATCAAATTACAATTATGCAATTAAGAAAATCAGAAAGAAGTAAGGCTAAAATCAAGATGGCTTTACAAGGACCAAGTGGTTCAGGAAAAACTATGAGTGCAATTTTAATTGCACAAGGATTGACAAATGGAAACCTTAATAAAGTTGCCATTATTGACACAGAAAATGGAAGTGCTGACTTATATGCTCACTTAGGAAAGTTCAATGTACTAACATTAGATAATCCACATTCACCTGAGAGATATATTGAAGCTATTGAAGTTTGTGAAAAAGCAGGTATGGAAGTTATCATTTTAGATTCAATCTCACATTGTTGGGATTTTCTACTCGATTATCATTCTTCTCTTGCTGGTAATTCTTTTACTAATTGGAGTAAAATCACACCAAGACAAAAAGCTTTTGTAGATAAACTGCTCAATAGCAATTCTCATATTATAGCAACTATGAGAGTAAAACAAGATTATGTTTTATCTGAAAAGAATGGTAAGATGATTCCTGAAAAGGTAGGTTTAAAAGCTATACAAAGGGATGAGATTAGCTACGAATTTACCATTGTATTTGATATTGATAGTAAACATTTTGCTACTTCAAGTAAGGACAGAACTTTACTATTTGAAGGCAAACCTCAATTTATCATTAATACTCAAACAGGAAAGAAAATCTTGAATTGGTGCAATAGTACCATGACAAAAGAGGAACTCAAAGTAAAAGTAATTGAATGTAATACTTTGAAAGAACTCACAGAACTCTATCAAAATAATCTTGATTTGGCTAAGACCATTGAAAAAGATTTCATTGATAAAAGAGATTTACTTCAGAACCTAATTAATAACGCAATTAAACCAACAAATGGAAATGGAACTACACACAATTGAAACTGATGTACAAATACCAGCAAAGCAAATAATTATTCCTTCTGCTGGTTTTCACAGAGAAGTACCAACTTATAAAAAGACTTCTCCATTTATAGAGGCTAACACAGAAGAGGTTAGCCTTTCTCAATTAAAAGAAGACTGCATTATTCCTGTCTTCACAAAGGATAACGAAATTACCATATCTCACCAAGAATTTATTGATTCTGCTTTTGCTGGTATAAGTAAATTGTTCCCAAATGAAGTGATTGATACTCCTGAGATTAGGACAAGTCATTTAATCAGAGGCAGAACTCCTGATGCTCTACATGTACCAGCAAAGGAATTGTTGGAACATCAAAGAACAATGTATTATGAGAGAATGGCTTTTATTATTAGGATTCCTTCAATTACTGAAAATATTAATGGTAATGAATTAGCTTTAACCATAGGCGGAGTAAGAAGCTACAATTTGGAAAACCTTTATAACAAAAAGACTTTTGAAAAGTTTAAGTTTTTTATTGGCTTCCAAAATATGGTATGCTGTAACCTTTGTGTTTCTACTGATGGATTTAAAGATGAGATTAAAGCTACAAGTAGTCAGGAGCTATCAGGTAAAATCATAGAAATAGTACAATCATATAACATACACCAGCAAATAAAGAATATGAATGATTTGGTTGATTATAAATTAACTGAAAAGCAGTTTGCTCAAATTATTGGCAAAAGTAGATTGTATAATTACTTGCCAAAGAGTGAAAAAGCACTTTTACCTGAATTGCTTATGAATGACGGACATATTTCTGCCATTGCTAAGGATTATTACAATGATGAAAGTTTTTGTAGAGAGAGTAATGGAGAAATCAATCTTTGGAACATGTATAACTTATTCACAGGAGCAAATAAAAGCTCCTACATTGATACTTTCCTTGATAGAGGAGTGAATGCCTTTTCATTTGCAAAAGGTATCTCAAATGCACTAAGTGATAGTAATTCTAACTATTCTTGGTTTTTGAGTTAAACTAAAACACTCAGTATGACTGAGTGTTTTTTTATGATTTAAATTTGAAGTTAATAATATTTTAGTGCCAAATTTGCATATTAAATTTGATATTTATATTTTTGTTTTATGGAAAAAGAGAAGTTAAAAGTTGTAAGCCTATTTTCGGGATGTGGTGGGCTTGATTTAGGGTTCATAAACTCTGGTTTTGAGGTAGTATGGGCTAATGACTTCTTTAAAGAAGCAGTTGATACTTATAAAAATAACATAGGGGACCATATAGTATATGGT
>QFCS01000301.1_pt1 | contig 95924 bp, 92 predicted proteins | sample 3576561 | NCBI WGS metagenome assembly QFCS01 | reverse complement strand
GCTCGCCGGCCTTGCCGAGCGGGCGGCCTGCCGCTCCTGGCCCGTCCGCCGCGTCGTGCTCTGGCTGCTGCGTCCCGCCGAGCGGGCGGCATGGGCTCTCGCCGAGCAGGTCGGATGTGTGATCTCGCCGCTCTTTCCGGCTGAACATCTCGTTCGGACAAGGATCACGCGACAAAACAAATCCGGATCGGTTTCCGCGCTCGACGACGATCCCGGCGACGCTGTCCGTCTGGCAAGGCGGTTTCGCGCGCTCGCTGCCGCCTTCTCGGCATTGATCCACCGAGCGCCGGTTTCGCCTTCGGCCGCCGGTCGGCCCTGTCCCGGCCGCCGGCACCGCGGCCGCTCGAATATCGCCTGGCTCGACCGCCTGCTTCTCGCATTCCGGCCGCGCTGCGCCGACACGTCGTGATCGTTCTCCGCGACAGGCGGAAGGAGGCTGAACGCCGGCCCGCGGATGCTCAAATTGAGCCCGCGGATCGCCACCGCATGGCTTCGCGCTGGAGCATGATCCCGAACCGAAGGTCAGCGAAGCAAAAAGTCGCGGACTTTTCGGACGATGATCATGCGACAAAAACCGTGGCCCCTGCATGCCGGGCGAGGTCCTTCACTGGGAGAGCGCTGGGGGCGGCGCAAGCCTCTGAAGCGATTGCCCTGGGCCTAACGTGGCCTGACGGCGAAAGGCTTGCCAAAGGCCGCGACTCACCTCTAATGCAAACCGCATTCTCGTTTCTCGACGCGCCCCAGGGCGCGCAAACGGAGTGCGCTGCATGTCCCTTCCCGAAAAAGCCTTTCCTGTTTCGTGGGACCAGTTCCATCGCGATGCGCGGGCACTCGCCTGGCGGCTTGCCGGCGCCGGCACGCAGTGGCGGGCGATCGTCTGCATCACCCGCGGCGGTCTCGTGCCGGCCGCCATCATCTCGCGTGAACTCGGCATCCGCATCATCGAGACGGTGTCGGTCGCATCCTACCACGACTACACCGCGCAGGGCGAACTGGCGGTGCTGAAGGAGGTCACTCCGGCGCTGCTGGAGAACGACGGCGAAGGCGTCTTGATCGTCGACGACCTCACCGATACCGGCAAGACCGCCGCGGTGGTTCGAGCCATGATGCCGAAGGCGCATTTCGCCACCATATACGCGAAGCCGAAGGGCCGGCCGCTGGTCGATACCTTCGTCACCGAAGTGTCGCAGGACACCTGGATCTATTTTCCCTGGGACATGGGCTTCACCTATCAGAAGCCGATCGCCGATGATCATGCCGGCTGAGGTTCGCGTCCCGCCAAAACTGTGCAGGTAGCAATTTCTTCAGCATTTTTTACTTTCATTACGGATGATAACACCTAAATATTCGTGAGACGGCAAACGAATCTCGACGTGGGGTCGGCATTTGAAATGGTCATTGGACGGAGCAGACGAAATTTCATAACCGAGAAGGTCAGAAGGCTTCTCGGCGGCGTGCCTTGCCGCGTACAGGTGGCGGCGCTACCCTGGCGCAAGGGGCCGGAAGGCGTCGAGATCATGCTGATCACCAGCCGCGACACCGGCCGCTGGGTTCTGCCGAAAGGCTGGCCGGAGGGAGACGAGGCGCTGTGGGACGCGGCGGCCCGCGAGGCCTTGGAAGAAGCCGGCATCGACGGCGCAATCACGCGTTCGGCCGCTGGCCTCTATTATTACGCCAAACGACGCGACTCCGGCACGCAGAATCGCTGCGAAGTCCATGTTTTCCCTATGGAAATCGATAGGGTAAACGACAAATGGCCGGAACGCCGGCAGCGCAGGCGCCAGTGGTTCTCGCCCGAGGATGCCGCCAGCAGCGTGCACGAGCCAGACCTCGCCGACCTGATTGCGCGTTTCGGCTCGAATCCACGCCAGTTCGCGGCCTGATCTCCACTGACGCCGCCGAGCGCAGCGGGCATCTCGTATTCTGACGCGTCGCCTTCGCAAAACCGTATTAGACTTTCCGCGAGATTGCTCTAGGTGAAGCGCCCCGGCACCGCCTAGGCGGCGCGTTTGCTCGAATCACCGGAACGTCGACATGCCACGACCCGGCGCGTCCACGCGCAAGACAACACTCGACAAGGACCTCGCCAAGATCGTCGCTGTCAACGAGGCCGGCGGCGTTCTGGCACGCGGCCTCGTCGCGCCCAGTCTTGCGCTGCTGTTCATGGTGCTTGCCGCCGTCTTCGCCTCGGTTTCGGGCGGCGTCGGATCGCCGACCGTGGTCATCGTCGCCGGGGCAGCGATCGCCGCCTACATGGCGCTCAACATCGGCGCCAACGATGTCGCCAACAATGTCGGGCCGGCGGTCGGCGCGCGCGCCCTCACCATGGCCGGTGCGCTGGTCATGGCCGCCGTCTTCGAAACCGCCGGCGCGCTGATCGCCGGCAGCGACGTCGTCGACACGATTTCCACCGGCATTGTCCTGCCTGCCGGCGTCGACGGCCAGACGATGGTCAGGCTCATGCTTGCCGCCCTGATCTCAGCGGCTGTCTGGATCAATATTGCCACCTGGATCGGCGCGCCGGTGTCGACCACCCATTCGATCGTCGGCGCGGTCGCCGGCGCCGGCATCGCCGCCACCGGCTCGGCGTCGATCGACTGGATGGGATTGGCGACGATTGCGCTGGGCTGGGCTGCGTCCCCGATCCTCGGCGGCATCATCGCTGCCGCCTGCCTCGCCTTCATCAAGACCGCCATCATCTACCGCGACGACAAGATCGCTGCCGCCCGCTTCTGGGTGCCGGTGCTGCTGGCGGTCATGGCCGGCGCTTTTGCCACTTATCTCGCCGTCAAGGGCGGCCTGCAGAATCTGGAGGCGTTTTCCGCCGCGACGCTGGCGCTGATCGGGCTCGCGGCTTTCGTCGCCGCGTGGATCGGCGCGCGTCTCCACATCCGCGCGGCCGCGCCCACCCTGGAAAACCGCAACCAGTCGCTACGAAAGCTGTTCGTGCCGCCTCTGGTCATCGCGGCGGCGCTCCTGTCGTTCGCGCACGGCGCAAACGACGTCGCCAACGCAGTCGGACCGCTCGCGGCGATCGTGCGCGCTGCGTCGTCACAAGGTGCGCCGGCGGAAATGGCGCCGCCAGCCTGGGTCATGCTGATCGGAGCGCTCGGCATCTCCGTCGGCCTGCTGCTGTTCGGCCCGCGGCTGGTGCGCATGGTCGGCGCCGAAATCACCAGGCTCAATCCGATGCGGGCCTTCAGCGTTGCGCTGTCGACGGCACTCACCGTGCTTGTCGCCTCGTGGTTCGGCCTGCCGGTAAGCTCAACCCACATCGCCGTCGGCGCGGTCTTCGGGGTCGGCTTTTTCCGCGAGTGGTATGTCGCCAACTCGCGGCAAAGACAGCGCTACATGGAGCGACGCCGGGCACGCCGGGGCGCCGGCGTGCGTACGTCGTCCGCAAGCAGCGAAACGCCGGCAATCACCGCGCAGAAACGGCGAGGCAAAAAAGTCTCCTCCCACGAAGTGATGCGCCGGCAACTCGTCCGCCGCTCGCACGTCATCACCATCGTCGCCGCCTGGCTGGTCACCGTGCCGGTATCGGCGGCGCTGGCTGCTGCAATCGTCGGTATGCTGACCGCGCTCGGGTAAATTCACGGCGGAATGCAACTTCCGTCAGAAAGCCAGCCGCCGGTTCATTCCTGTTTCTGGACTGTCGGCGTCGCTGAATTTCAACAGCCGTTATGCCGAAGCACGCGCCTCGGCCAGCGCCTTGAGGTCGGCCGGCTTCAGTTCGACGGATTCGCCGCAGCCGCACGCCGAGCTTTGATTGGGATTGCGGAAGGTGAAGCCGGTCCTGAGCGTCGTCGTCTCGAAATCCATCTGGGTGCCGAGCAGGAAAAGCGCCGCCTCCGGCGCGACATAGACATGCGCGCCGTCACGCTCGATATGGTCGTCGCCCGGCTTCGGCTCGGTGACGAGGTCGATCGTGTATTCCATGCCGGCGCAGCCGCCCTTCTTGATGCCGAGGCGGACACCCCTGGCATTGTCGCGCGTTTCGACGATCTCGCGTACCCGGTCGGCGGCCTTGTCGGTCAGGCTGATGACGGCGAAGCGTCCCATTCCAAAATCTCCACTCGCGGCGGGTTAAAGGCCCGCTGAATGACGTTGTCCCTAAAATGGTGAAGATTCGGCCGTCGCGCAAGCTTTGCGTCCATCGCCGGCAATTGGCAAACCGACAGTCGGGGCGATCCGTCCGACTTGCGGCTCAGTACCAGCCCACCGCCACCTGCGCCTCTTCCGACATGCGGTCGGGCGTCCAGGGCGGGTCGAACACCATGTTGACGTCGACGCCGGACACACCTTCCACGGCGCTGACGGCATCCTGCACCCAGCCCGGCATCTCGCCCGCCACCGGGCAGCCCGGCGCGGTCAGCGTCATGTCGATCTTCACCGAACGGTCGTCCTCGATGTCGATCTTGTAGACGAGGCCGAGCTCGTAGATATCGGCGGGGATTTCCGGGTCGTAGACGGTCTTCAGCGCCGAGACGATGTCGTCGGTGATGCGGGCCAGCTCGTCGGCTGGGATGGCCGAGGTTCCCGCACTCGCCGGCACGTTCGGCCCGGCAGCAGCGGAACTCTCGGTGGCGGACGGGGCCGGCTCGGCGGCGGTGGTGGCAGCGTCTTCCATGGTCGTCACCCGAAGAATTTTCGCGCTTTTTCCAGCGCCTCGACCAAACTATCCACCTCCGCGCGCGTATTGTACATCGCGAAGGACGCCCTGCATGTGGAGGTGACGCCGAAGCGTTTCAACAGCGGCTGGGCGCAGTGGGTGCCGGCGCGCACGGCCACGCCCTGCCGGTCGATCACCATCGACACGTCGTGGGCGTGAATGCCCTGCAGTTCGAACGAGACGATGGCGCCCTTCTCTGGCGCGTCGCCGAAGATGCGCAGCGAGTTGATCGAACGCAGGCGCTCGTGCGCGTAGGCCTTGAGGTCGGCCTCGTGCGCGGCGATACGCTCGCGGCCGATCGAATCCATGTAGTCGAGCGCCGCCCCTAGCCCGATCGCCTGGACGATCGGCGGCGTTCCCGCCTCGAAGCGGTGCGGCGGGTCGTTGTAGGTGACACTGTCCTCGGTGACGTCGAAGATCATCTCGCCGCCGCCCTGGAACGGGCGCATCGCCTCCAGCATGTGCTTCTTGCCGTAGAGAACGCCGATGCCGGAGGGACCGTAGACCTTGTGGCCGGTGAACACGTAGAAATCGCAATCGAGGTCGCGCACGTCGACCGGCATGTGCACGGCCGCCTGGCTGCCGTCGACCAGCACCGGAATGCCGCGCGCGTGGGCGATGCGCACGATCTCCTTGATCGGCGTCACCGTACCCAGCGCGTTTGACATGTGGGTGATGGCGACCAGTTTCGTGCGGTCGGTCAGCGATTTTTCGAAATCCTCGATATGCAGTTCGCCGGCGTCGTCGACCGGCACCCAGGTGAGTTTTGCCCCCTGCCGCTCGCGGATGAAATGCCACGGCACGATGTTGGAGTGGTGCTCCAGGATCGACACGACGATCTCGTCGCCGGGGCCGATGTTCGGCATGCCCCAGCCGTAGGCGACGGTGTTTATCGCCGCGGTCGTGTTCGAGGTGAAGACGATCTCTTCCGTGCTTCCGGCATTCAGGAAGCGGCGCACCGTTTCGCGTGCCTTTTCATAAGCATCGGTGGCGGCGTTCGAGAGGAAGTGCAGGCCGCGATGAACATTGGCGTATTCGCTGTCGTAGGCGTGCTGGATGGTATCGAGCACCACCTTCGGTTTCTGGGCCGAGGCCCCGTTGTCGAGATAGACCAGCGGCTTGCCGTAGACCTCGCGCGACAGGATCGGGAAGTCGCGGCGGATCGCCTCGACATCATAGGGTGCTGAAGTGACTTTCTGGTCCATGCGATTCTGCCCAATGCCGCCCCGGCCACGCGGCGGCCAGCGGTCAACCCGATGCCGCGACGGTCACCCGTCGTAGCTGATGAACTCCATCAGCGACCCGTCCGGATCGCGAAAATAGACGCTGGTGCCGTCGCCCATCGCGCCGAACCGCGGCACCGGGCCGAGCTCGATCGCGACGTCGTGGCGCTTGAGGTGCGCGACCGCATCGGCGATCGGTCCTCTCCAGCGAAAGCACAGGTCGCTGTTGCCGGGCTGCACCGGCAGTCGCGCCACCGGATCGGCGGTGACGCCGGTGCCGTGGCAATTCAGCTGGCGGTCGCCCAGCCTGAACATGTAGCCGGCCTGGCGGGCGATCGCCTCGGCGCCGATGACATCGACATAGAACCGCCGCGCCCGCTCCCAGTCGGAGACGTGGATGACGCAGTGGTCCAGTGATGTCGGCAGCTCAGACATGCGCGGCGAACCAGGCATCGAGCCGCGCTTCCAGCGCATCGACGATCGGCTCGTCCTCCAGTTGTTCCACCACCGAGGCCAGGAACGCCTTGACCAGCAGGCCGCGCGCCGTCTTCTCGTCGATGCCGCGCGCCATCAGGTAGAACAAATGGTTGCGGTCGATCTCGGTGACGGTGGCGCCGTGACCGCACTGGACGTCGTCGGCGAAGATTTCCAGTTCCGGCTTGGTCGAGAATTCGGCGTCGTCGGACAGCAGCAGCGTGTTGCAGGCCATCTTGGCGTCGGTCTGCTGGGCGATCTGGTGCACGTTGATGCGACCCTGAAAGACGCCCCGCGCCTTGCCGGTGACGACGTTGCGCACCAGTTCGCGCGAGCCGGTGTTGGCGGCCGCGTGGTCGAGCACCATGGTCACGTCGGTATGGGTATCGCCGGCGAGCAGGTTGACTCCGCGCAGCTGGAAGTCGGCGCCCTCGCCCGCCACGCGCACCCGCACCTCCTGGCGCACCAGCTTGCCGCCGGCATTCATGATGAAGAGGGTGAGCTTGCTGTTGCCGCCGAGCTCGGCGTTGAACTGGGCGAGATGTGTCGCCGTCTCCGGCTGCTCCTGGACGATAAGCCAGGTCACTTCCGCGCCCTCGCCGATCAGCAGGTTGGTGACGGAGGTGACAAGCGCCTCGCCGCTGCCGGACTGGCGCTCGACAATGGTCGCCCTGGCGCCGGCACCGACGCGCACCGGCAGGCGTACATGCGCCTGTCCGCCGGCCTGCAGGTTCTGCAGCTCGATCGGCGCCTCGACGCTCGTGCCGTCGGCGATGTCGATGAACCAGCCGTCGCTGACGAAGGCGGTGTTGAGATTGCCGATCGCATCGTCCTCGTCACGCGGGTCGAGCGCGGGGGCAAAGCTGCCGTCGGTGAGCTTTTCGGCAAGGCCGCGCACGCTGACGCCGGCAAGCGCAGGAGCCTTGCCGCGCGCCGCGCCGTTGAGCAGCGCAAGCACCGTCGAGCCGGCGAGCACCGGCTCCAGCGGCTTGGCATTGGCGGCCGGGTCGTAGTCGGGCACGGTGGTAAGCAGGCGGCGCAGGTCGGTATAGTGCCAGGCCTCGACGCGGCGGGTCGGCAGGCCGTCCTTGACCGCCTCGATGGCGTCGTCGCGCTTGATCATCACCGCGCCGTCGCTCGGGAGCTGCGACACGCGTTCGCCGAAGGCGGCGATCAGCGCTTCCTCGGCCCGTGTGCGCGGCGGTGTGGCGTGCATGTTCATGACGGTCACCTATGCCGCCTCTTCAATGATGCCGGCGTAGCCGTTGGCCTCGAGCTCGTGCGCCAGCGTCTTGTCGCCGGACTTGATCACCTGGCCGCGATAGAGCACGTGCACGCTGTCGGGTACGATGTGCTCGAGCAGGCGCTGGTAGTGGGTGATTACCAGAAATGCCCGCTTCGGCGAACGCAGCGCGTTGACGCCGTCGGCGACGATCCTGAGTGCGTCGATGTCGAGGCCGGAATCGGTCTCGTCGAGCACGCACAGCTTCGGCTCCAGCAGCTTCATCTGCAGGATCTCGGCGCGTTTCTTCTCGCCGCCGGAGAAGCCGACATTGAGCGGCCGCTTCAGCATCGCCATGTCCATGTCGAGCGAGCCGGCTGCGTCCTTCACCCGCTTCAGGAATTCCGGGATCTTCAGCGGCTCCTCGCCGCGTGCCTTGCGCTGCGCGTTGAGCGCGACCTTGAGGAACTCCATGGTGGCGACGCCCGGAATCTCCATCGGATACTGGAAGGCGAGGAAAATGCCGGCAGCGGCGCGTTCGGCCGGGTCCATCTCCAGGATAGAGTGGCCGTCATAAAGGATGTCGCCCTCGGTCACCTCGTAGTCGTCGCGGCCGGCGAGCACGTAGGACAGCGTCGACTTGCCCGAGCCGTTCGGCCCCATGATGGCGGCGACCTCGCCGGCTTTCACCGTCAGGTTCAGCCCGCGGATGATCTCCGTGCCGGTCGAGGCGATGCGGGCGTGCAGGTTCTTGATCTCAAGCATTGGTCTTGTCTTTCAGAAAGTCGCTGTAGGTCTTTGAATAGTCGGTGTGCTTGCGTGCCGCAGCGATGAAGTACCAGGCCGAGCCCGCCATGCCCGCCGCGAACACCAGCACCCATAGCCAGGTCGGCCCAAGCGTCGCCAGGAGCAAGGCGATCATGGCCGTCACCGCAACACACGCGACGAAGGTCCACACCACCCGCCAGCCTTCCGGCTTGACCGGATAGGAGCCGGCGCCGCCGTTAGAGCGGACGAACCAGATGTGGGCGGGCAAGTCGGCGGCCACTTGATCACTCCACCGGATCGAGCCGCTTTTCGATGCGATCGAGGCGAACCTTGATGCTGGCGATTTCGCCGTCGTGCAGCGTCTGGCCGCCCAGCAGGCCCGCCATGTGCTGGCGAATGATCGGCATTTCGGCGCGCATCGTGCTCATCTCCTCCTTCATCGAGGACATGTCGGCACGAATAACCCTCAGATGCTCGAGGATCAGGTTCTCGACCTTCTCGTTCATCAGCCCACGCTTCCCTCCAGGCTGATGCCGATCAGCTTCTGCGCCTCGACGGCGAATTCCATCGGCAGTTCCTGGATGACGTCCTTGACGAAGCCGTTGACGATCAGCGCGATCGCCTCCTCCTCCGGGATGCCGCGCTGCATCACGTAGAACTTCTGGTCTTCCGAGATCTTCGAGGTCGTCGCCTCGTGCTCGAACTTCGCCGTGGCGTTCTTGGCCTCCATGTAGGGCACGGTGTGGGCGCCGCACTGGTTGCCGATCAAAAGCGAGTCGCAATTGGTGAAGTTGCGCGCGTTCTCGGCCTTGCGGTGCGCCGACACCTGGCCGCGATAGGTGTTCTGCGAGAAGCCGGCGGCAATGCCCTTGGAGATGATCCGGCTCTTGGTGTTCTTGCCGAGGTGGATCATCTTGGTGCCGCTGTCGACCTGCTGGTAGCCGTTCGACACCGCGATCGAATAAAAATTGCCCTGGCTGTCGTCACCGCGCAGGATGCAGCTCGGATATTTCCAGGTGATCGCCGAGCCGGTCTCGACCTGCGTCCAGGAAATCTTCGAGCGGTCGCCGCGGCAGTCGCCGCGCTTGGTGACGAAGTTGTAGATGCCGCCCTTGCCCTGGGCGTCGCCCGGGTACCAGTTCTGCACCGTCGAATATTTGATCTCGGCGTCGTCGAGCGCGACCAGCTCGACCACGGCGGCATGCAGCTGGTTCTCATCGCGCTGCGGCGCCGTGCAACCTTCCAGATAAGAGACGTAGGCACCCTCCTCGGCGATGATCAGGGTGCGCTCGAACTGGCCGGTGTTCTTCTCGTTGATGCGGAAATAGGTCGAGAGCTCCATCGGGCAGCGCACGCCCTTCGGCACGAACACGAACGAGCCGTCGGTGAACACCGCCGAGTTCAGCGTCGCGTAATAATTGTCGGAGGTCGGCACGACCGAGCCGAGATATTTCTGCACCAGCTCCGGGTGCTCGCGGATCGCCTCCGAGATCGAGCAGAAGATGACACCGGCCTTGGCCAGTTCCTCCTTGAAGGTGGTGACCACCGAGATCGAATCGAACACCGCGTCGACGGCGACACGGCCGGACTTGTAGACGTTGTCGTTGGCGATCCCGACGTCTTCGCCGTCCTGAGGCGCGGCCTTCTGCACGCCGGCCAGAATCTCCTGCTCGCGCAACGGGATGCCGAGCTTTTCGTAGACCTTGAGCAATTCCGGATCGACCTCGTCGAGCGACTTCGGGCCCGACTGGTTCTTCGGCGCGGCGTAATAATGGATATCCTGGAAGTCGATCTTCGGATAGTCGACGCGCGCCCAGGTCGGCTCCTCCAGCGTCAGCCAGCGCCGGTAGGCGCCGAGCCGCCATTCGAGCATCCAGCCCGGCTCGTTCTTCTTGGCCGAGATGAAACGGATGATGTCTTCCGACAGGCCCTTCGGAGCCTTGTCCACCTCGATGACCGATTCGAATCCGTATTTGTACTGATCGACGTCGATCTTGCGGACCTGCTCGATCGTCTCCTGCACAGCAGGCATCGCGTTCTCCATCCATGCCGGGTTAAAGGCCCGACCGTTTTCAAACTATGGCACCGCCAGGCGGCGTAGCCCCTATATAGTACGTCCAACGCGACATTCACGGGCCAAGCCCGTTATCTCGCAAGTCCAAACGCCTCTGCGAGAGCGCGATCGCTCATGCCGCCCGTGTCTCGCAGTCGCGCCGCGCTACCATTGAGGCCAGCGCCCGCTCGAAGCGCTCGATCTCGGCCGTGCCCGTCGCCTCGCCGATCGACACCCTGAGCCCGCCTTCCGGCCGCTCGATGCCCATCGCCTTCAGCACATGGCTAGGCCCGACCTTGCCCGAGGAACAGGCCGATCCCGCCGACACCGCGACGCCGGCCAGGTCGAAGGCGATCTGAGCCGTCTCGGCCTTGACGCCGGGTATGGCGAAAAACACCGTGTTGGCAAGCCGCTCGACACGCTGCCCAAAGATTTCGGCGTCGGGCGCCAGGCGCAGGATGGTCTGCTCGATCAGGTCGCGATTGGCGCGCACCGTCGCTACTCGGTCGAGCACCGCCAGCGCATGCCGCGCCGCCGCGCCGAACCCGGCGATACCGGCAACGTTTTCCGTGCCGGCGCGAAAACCCTTTTCCTGGCCGCCGCCGCTTACCAGCGACGCCGGCATCAGCAGATCCGCCTTGCCGACAAAGGCGCCGACACCCTTTGGACCGCCGATCTTGTGCGCTGAAAGGATAAGGAAATCGCCGCATCCGTCCGCGACATCGAGAGGAATTCGCCCGGCCCCCTGTACCGCGTCGACCACCAGCAGCCCGCCCGCGGCCTTTACGGCCTCGGCGATCGCGGCGAGCGGCTGGATCACGCCGGTCTCGTTGTTGGCGGCGTGCACGGCGACCAGCGGAAGGCCGACGGCGGCGTCGTGCCTGGCCAATGCCTGCACGAGTTCGTCGAGCAGGATCATGCCGTCGCCATCGACGCTGATCCGCGTTACCTGGTCCGCCGTAAAACGTCCGCCGCACGTGAGGCAGGGGTGATCGGCGGTAGTGACATAAAGATGAGAAGCCCGCAGCGGACTGCGGCCCATGCGCCAGTCCGGCGTAAGCAGCGTCGTGGCGGCCTCGGTGGCGCCGGAGGTGAAGACGACGTGCTCGGCCTTGCCGCTGACCAGCCGTGCCACGTCGGCGCGCGCGTCCTCGATTAACCTGCGCGCGGCACGGCCCTCGCCGTGCACCGAGGACGGATTGGCCGCATCGAGCGCGGCCACAACCGCGTCGCGTGCTGCCGGCAGCAGCGGCGCGCTGGCGTTGTAGTCGAGATAGGCGCGTTCTCTGGTCATGTCCGCTTGCCCGGGCAAATCGCATCGCGTCGCAATTTCCTTGAACTTGCGATGCAAGACATCCTATTTACCCGAAAATCGCTCGTCTTTTCAGTTTTGAACGGTTCTAAACTAGCTTCTAGGTAGACGTGCCCGCCACGTCAAGGCCGAAGCCGGGGATTGCCGGCCACGGACGAAGACGGGCCCGCAGATGTGGAGTAATTGATGCCCGAAGTCATTTTTGCCGGTCCTGCCGGCCGCCTCGAAGGCCGCTACCAGCCGTCGACCGAAAAGAACGCGCCGATCGCCATCGTCCTGCATCCGCACCCGCAGTTCGGCGGCACGATGAACAACAAGATCGTCTATGATCTGTTCTACATCTTCCAGAAGCGCAATTTCACCACGCTGCGCTTCAATTTCCGCGGCATCGGCCGCAGCCAGGGCGAATTCGACCACGGCATGGGCGAACTGTCGGACGCCGCCGCCGCGCTCGACTGGATCCAGTCGCTCCACCCCGATTCAAAGAGCTGCTGGGTGGCCGGCTATTCCTTCGGCGCCTGGATCGGCATGCAGCTTCTGATGCGCCGGCCCGAGATCGAGGGCTTCATTTCGGTGGCGCCCCAGCCCAACACCTACGACTTCTCGTTCCTGGCGCCCTGCCCGTCATCCGGCCTGATCATCCACGGCGATTCCGACAAGGTGGCGCCACCCAGGGACGTGCAGGGCCTGGTCGACAAGCTGCACACGCAGAAGGGCATCACCATCACGCAGAAGACGATGCCCGGCGCCAACCACTTCTTCCAGAACGACCCGCAGACCCTGATCGACGAATGCGCCGACTATCTCGACAAGCGCCTCGCCGGCCAGCTTGCAGATCCCAAGCCCAAGCGGCTGCGGTAACGGCGGCGGGCGGCAGAGCAGCGTTGGCGCCTCCTTCGCGGACGAGCCTCGAAGGACGCACCCAGGAGCAGCGAGCCCCAACCGATCCCGACCGGGGCTCCTTCAACTAAAGCTCACTTCGCCTTCAGGAAATCCCCCACCTCGAGCAGCACGAACTCGTTGTCGTCGGCCTTGTCGAGCGCGCGGCCGGCCGAGAACGGCAGGTTGTTGTCGTCGCCGACGATGATGTGGGTGGCATCGACGATGTCGACGTTCTCGATGGTATTGAACGGCATGTCGTAGAAGCCGTCGCCGCCTCCCTGGCGCTTCTTGTTGTCCGGGTCGGCGATCTTCATCAGGTCGATGTAGCCGATCTTACGCACTGCCTTGCCGGCGCTCTCGTCGGTGATCTCGATCTTGTAGATGCGCTTGAACAGCGCCGGCGTGGCGAAGCAGTCGGGCTGCGGGTTCTTCGCGTCGGCGCAGGCCTTGTCGGCGGTGCCGGCGCCTTGGTCACGCTCGATCACCAGCGCGGTGGTGGCATCGATCATGTTGAAGTCGCCGATGGCGTCGCCACCGGCGGTCAGCGGATAGAGCCAGCTGCGGCCGGTCCATTCCTGCTTGGCGACGTCGAATTCGATGATGCGCAGCGAGCGGTCGCCCGCCTTCTGCTCGGCCGAGTGCTCCATCGTGCCGTCCTCGTTGAACAGCGCTCCTTCGAGCAGGCCGTAAAGCTTGCTGCCGTCGGGCGACTGCGCCAGGCCCTCGAAGCCGCCGGACCGCTTGATGTTGAATTTCGGCATCGGCAGCGTCGGGTTGGCCTGCAGCGTCAGCGTCGGATGATCGGGCGATTTCACCGGCTTGCCCTCGACCATGGTGTCGATGACCGCCACCAGCTTGCCGGTGGTGTCGACCTTCAGCAGATACGGGCCGAACTCGTCGCCGATCCAGAACCCGTCGGCGACCGGCTGGATCGCCTCGACGTCGAAGTCGGCGCCGGTGAGGAAGCGCTGCTGCGAGCCTTCCAGCACGATCGGGAATGGCGCCTTGCGATCCGGGTCGGTCAGGAAGATGGTCTGCAAACGCTCCATCGTGCCGGCGTCCCAGTCGAACTTGACGTGGTGCAGCATCAGCGCGGCATCGGTCGAGTTCAGCTTGTTGCCGAAGCCGTTGTCGGAGAGCGACCAGTAGGTGCCGTCGCCCACCGCCTTGATGCCGGAAAAGCCCTGCACCGGCTGGCCGTCGAACGGCAGCGACAGGCCGGTCGGGCGCACGCCGTCCTTGCCGGGCACGCTGCCGAGTGCGGTGGCACGCTTGCGGTCGGGCGTGGTGAACTTGCCGGACGTCTGCAGGTGCTCCGGCGCGTCTTCCGGCGCCTTGATGATGGTGTTGGCCGGCAGGATGGCGTGGCCGACGAGTTTGGCCGGAAACACCTGTTCGTCGGCGAACACGGAACTGGTGGTAAGCGCGAGGACGGCAACTGCCGAAAGAAGCGAGCGTCGCATGGATGGCAACCCGGATTGGAGGGATCTGACCCCCGACCAGCTATGGCCGCCTGATGTCGGCTGGTTGACGCTTCGGTAACGCTTCGATGACGTTCACAGCTTGGCCTTGCAAAGATGACCACTCGCATCGTCACCCGCCCACGATCACCCCGCCGGTCACCGCCTTCCGGCATCCCGTTGTGGTCGGGAAAGTGAGCGGCAGCCCTTTCGAGGCGCGCACCGCCAGATAAGCCCAGGCTTCCGCCTCCATCGCGTCGCCGTCGAGGCCGGCATCCTCGGCGAGGACGACCTCGGCGCCGGCCTTGGCGGCGCCGACGCGCAGATCGTCGACGATATGCGGGTTCTTGCGACCGCCGCCGCAGACGATCCACAGTTTCGGTGGCTGCGGCATGTGCTCGGCGGCCCACAGGATCGCTTCCGCCGAGACCGCCGCCAGCGTGCGAGCGCCGTCGGCGAGTTCGAGGCCAAGCACCGGCTCCAGCGTAAAATCGTTGCGGTCGAGCGATTTCGGCCCGGCCTTGTCGAAGAACGGATTGTCGAGATAGGCGCAGACCACCGCCTCGACCACGCCCCCCTCGCTGGCGATGGCGCCGTCGGCGTCGAACGGCACGCCGCCCTGGCGCGACACCCACTGGTCGATCAGCGCGTTGCCGGGGCCGCTGTCGAAGGCGACCGGGTCGCCGTCGGCCGGAACAGAGGTGATGTTGGAAATGCCGCCGATGTTGACGAAGGCGACCGGTCGTTTACCCACGAGCGTGTCGGGCAGCGACGCCGCCAGGGCGGCGTGATAGGCCGGCACCAGCGGCGCCCCCTGCCCGCCGAAAACCATGTCGTTGGCGCGCATGTCGTAGACCACGGGCAGGCCGGTCAGCCCGGCCAACAGTGGCCCGTCGCCGAGCTGCACCGTCAGGCCCGCCTGTGGGCGGTGCAGCACCGTCTGGCCGTGGAAGCCGATCATGGCGGGCTCGCCCCAGCCGGCGGGCGCGTCCCGCAGGAAGCGCGAAACCGCGTCGGCGTGGCGCCGGGTGATCTCTGCTTCCAGCGCCGCCAGGTCGCCCGGCCGCTCGTCACGACGGACAATCGTCTTGGCGTCGTCGAGTGCTGCCTCGATGCGGCGACGGAACGCCGCCTCGTAAGGCACGAAGAACGAGGGGCCGCGTTCGACGGCACCCTCCCCGTCGGTGTCGAGCATGGCGAGGTCGATGCCGTCCATCGACGTGCCGCTCATCAGGCCGATCGCGCGGAGCTTTGGCATTTTGACCTATATTCTTGTGATTCCGGGTGCGGCGATGCTAAAGGCCGCAAGCTCCGCGCGCCATGCGTGGCGGCATCTTCCCCGAGCGTTTCCGGAACAACATCATGTCCGCCTTCAAGTCCGACTACTTGCGCATCCTGTACGAGCGTGGCTTCATCCACCAGATTTCCGACGAATCCGGGCTGGACGAGTTGTTCCGCACCCAGACGGTGACGGCCTATGTCGGCTACGACGCGACGGCCACCAGCCTGCACATCGGCAACCTGATCACCGCCACCATGCTGTACTGGATGCAGGAGACCGGGCACCGGCCGATCGCGCTGATGGGCGGCGGCACCTCGATGATCGGCGACCCGTCCTTCCGCGACGACCAGCGCAAGCTTTTGACGCCCGAGGCGATCGCCGGAAACATCGAGGGCATCAAGAAGATCTTTGGCCGTATCCTGCGCTTCGGCGACGGGCCGAGCGACGCCATCATGGTCAACAATGCCGACTGGCTGATGAAGCTGAACTATGTCGAGTTCCTGCGCGACGTCGGCCGGCATTTTTCGGTCAACCGCATGCTCACCTTCGACAGCGTGAAGCTCAGGCTCGATCGCGAGCAGTCGCTGTCCTTCCTCGAATTCAACTACATGATCCTGCAGGGTTACGACTTCGTCGAGCTCAGCCGCCGCTACGACTGCCGCCTGCAGATGGGCGGCTCCGACCAGTGGGGCAACATCATCAACGGCGTCGATCTCAGCCACCGCATGGGCGGCAAGCAGCTTTACGCGCTGACCACGCCGCTGCTGACGAAATCGTCCGGCGAGAAGATGGGCAAGTCGGCCACCGGCGCGGTGTGGCTGAACGGCGACCAGTTTTCGCCCTACGATTTCTGGCAGTACTGGCGCAACACCGAGGACGCCGACGTCGAGCGCTTCCTGAAGATCTTCACCCGCCTGCCGCTCGACGAGATCGCCAGGCTGGCCGCGCTCGGCGGCAACGAGATCAACGAGGCCAAGAAGGTGCTGGCCACCGAGGCGACCGCGATCGTGCACGGCCGCGAGGCCGCCGAGCAGGCGGCGGAGACGGCGCGAAAGACCTTCGAGGAAGGTGCGCTGGCCGAGACGCTGCCGACCGTCGAGGTCGCCGCGAACGAACTGCAGGCCGGCACCGGCCTTCTCTCGCTGATGGTCAAGGCCGGTCTCGCGGCCTCCAACGGCGAAGCGCGCCGCCACGTGCAGGGCGGTGCGGTGCGGCTCAACGACCAGCCGGTGACGGACGAGCGGCGCGCGGTGACGGCCGCCGATCTCACCGCCGACGGCGTGATGAAACTGTCGCTCGGCAAGAAGAAGCACATTCTGGTCCGGCCCGCCTGAGCCGCCGACCCGGATGTTGCTGAGGGCCGTATGATCGGCGCGGCGGGGTCGCCGCGCCGCCCATTGCGCATCTGAACAATTCCTTTAAAACTCGGTTCGCATTCTATACAAGTTTTATTTTGATTTTACGCGAAGTATAATCGAATGCACCGCGTATTTTCATTAAACTATACTTCGGCGCTTTGCGTCAAATAAATTCGCATCTGTCATTGTCTCCTCAAACGGGGAGACGGCAACATGATCAACGCGAAGAGGGTGTCGCTGCTTGTCGCGGCGATAGTGGGAATGTCGGCTTTGGCGACGGCGGCGGTGGCGGGCGGTTCGTCCATGAAGACCGGCGGTCGCACGACGCAACCGGTCGGCCATTACGAACTCTGCCAGCAACTGCCGCAGGAGTGCCGGCAGAAGTCGCCGAAGCGCGCGCCGGTGGAATTGTCGCGGCAATTGTGGTCGGCGATGATCCGCGTCAACAACTCGGTCAACGCGGCGGTGGCGCCGAAGACCGACATGGAGATGTGGGGCCGCGAGGAAGTCTGGTCCTATCCGAACGGGCAAGGCGACTGCGAGGACTACGTGCTCGAAAAGCGCCGCCAGCTGATGGCGCTTGGCGTGCCGGCCGGCGACCTGCTGATCACCGTGGTGCGCCAGCCCAACGGCGACGGCCATGCGGTGCTGACGGTGCGCACCAGCCTTGGCGACTACGTACTCGACAATCTCGAGGGCCGCGTGATGGCCTGGAACGAGACACCCTACACCTACCTCAAGCGCCAGTCCGAGCTGAATTCGGGTGTGTGGGTGAAGATCAACGACGGCCGCGCCGAAGCGGTGGCCAGCGTCCGCTAGGATTTTTGGGAAAACCCGGTCGAGTCCCCACCCTCCCCGTCCCCAACGACCGGGTTCTAGGAGCCGGCCCCGTCCCCGGGCCGGCTCCGCTCTTTTCTGGAACGGGTTACTTCGCGGAATGCGCCCTAACGCAGCTTGCGCAGGCCGCCGCGGAACCGCCTGGCGTTGTCGACATAGTGGTCGGCCGACCCGGTCAGCCCGGCGGCCGCGCGTTCGTCGAGCACCCGGACCGCCTTGGCCGGCACGCCGACGATCAGCGAATTGTCCTCGAACACCTTGCCCTCGGTCACCAGAGCGCCGGCGCCGACGAGGCAGTTGCGGCCGATGCGGGCGCCGTTGAGCACGATGGCTCCCATGCCGACCAGGCTGTTGTCGCCGATGCTGCAGCCGTGCAGAATCGCCCGGTGGCCGATCGTGCAGCCCTCGCCGATGGTCAGCGGAAAGCCGGCGTCGGTGTGCATGACGACATGCTCCTGGACGTTGGAGCGCGCCCCGATGCTGATGCGCTCGTTGTCGCCGCGGATGGCGGCGCCGAACCAGATGCCGACATCGCGGCCGATATGGACATTGCCGATCACCGTGGCGTCCGGAGCGATCCAGCCGCTGTCTTCGTCCTCGAACGCCGGCGACGTGTCGTCGATTGAATAAATGGGCATTTGCACTCCGCACCGGAGCGGCAAACCCTGCCACCCCTTCTCTATCCACAAGGTTCCACATCGGCTCGCCCGAGATCTGTCTCGGTTCTGGTCCGCTGCAACTGACCTCGTCAGGATAAAAGCGCGGGAACCCTGGCCGCAAGGGTGAGCACGACGATGCCGAGCGCCGTTGCCCACACCAGCGCCGTCGCCACGCAGAAAACGAGATAAAGCAGGGAGATCTGTCCGACGCGGCGCGCCTGGATAGCGTCGTTGGCCAGCATCATCGGCCCGGCGCATGCCGTCGACGCGGCCGAGCGGACTATGCGGCGCGGCGAGACATAGGGCTCCGAGAACGACAGCGGCCGACCGGTGAGAAGTTCAAGCAGCGAACCGAGGATGCCGGAGACGGTCAGGCCGCACATCAGCGCGAAAGCGAACGCGACCATGTTTTACCTTCCGTTTACCATGTCGATGCACTGTCCACTGGACGCTCAGCAAGAGTCGTGCCGGCCCCGAGTGTGCCGGAAGCGGACAGGTGCCAGGAACTCCGGGATGAGCAAGGCTGCGGCTACAGTGGCGAATGACGATGCCGGGCCGGTGGATGCGCGCTTCCTCAACCGCGCATTTATCTGTTTTGCCGTGCTCGCCTTCCTGTCGGTCGCTTTGAGTGTCGCCGGAAAATGGTTCGGCGCGTCGATCGCACTCGCCGGCTACACCGACGACCCGACGCCGAAGGAAATCGTCATCGGCAACAACGTAATCGTCGCGCCGGCAAACACCATCCGCTTCGAGCGGGCGCGCCGCGACGGCATCGCCTCGCGGCTGGATCTCTACCTGCGCTGGCCTGCCCTCGACGGCTATACGCGCGAATCGCGTGACGATTTCAACAACGCTGGCGGGACGCCAAAGCTTGTGTTCCTCGGCTTCGAGGAAAGGATGATGTCGCGCGACATGAGCGGGCGCTTCGAGCCCATCTATCGTGCGCTGATCGCCCAGCCTGGCCGCGAGGGCCCCGCCGGGCTCACCATCTACGGCTTCAACAAGAAATCCGGTTATCTCGACGAGGTGCTTGCCGTCGCCGAGCGCAAGGGCCGGACGCCCTTCGTTGCGCGCTGCCTTGCCGGCCAGGGCGCGGAGGGCGCGCTGGCCCCATGCGAACGCGATGTCGACGTCGGCGACAACCTCAGCCTCACCTACCGGTTTCCGCGCGAGCTGCTGGCCGACTGGAAATTTCTCGACGCCGCCGTCATGGCCAGGGTGGCCGAGATGCTGAAGACCGCACGCTGACGGCAGCGTCCGATTTCAGTTGAGATCGATGTCGAGGATGGCCATCGAGAAATTGTAGTCGCCGTCCTCCTCGTCCTTGAAGACGATTCCGAGGAATTCCTCGCCGACATAGACCTCGGCCGAGTCGGTCTTGCGCGGACGCGCCTTCACCTGCATTTCCGGGTTCTTGAAGGTGCGTTTGAAAAAGGCGTCCAGCTTCTTGATCTCGTCCGGTTTCAAAGCGCTTCTCTCCGATGAATGATTGGTGACGGCGCTTCTGGCATGGACAAGCGCGGACTGTAAAGGCCAGCCGGGGATACCGCGCGGGCAACTGCGACGCCTGCGTACGGTCGCTAGGAGTCCCCGAAAAAGATCAGATGTCGAAGCTGATCACCTGGTCCATCGCCTGCGACGGCAGGAACTGGTCCATCTGGCGCGAGGGCCGGTCGCAGCCGGTTTCGCCGACGACGCGTGCCGGCACGCCCGCAACCGTCTTGTTGTGCGGCACCGGCGAAAGCACCACCGAGCCGGCGGCGATCTTCGAGCAATGGCCGACTTCGATGTTGCCGAGGATTTTGGCGCCGGCGCCGATCAGCACGCCGTAGCGGATCTTCGGGTGGCGGTCGCCGCCGGCTTTGCCGGTGCCACCGAGCGTGACGCCGTGCAGCATCGACACGTCGTCCTCGATCACAGCGGTCTCGCCGACGACGAGGCCGGTCGCGTGGTCGATGAAGATGCCCTTGCCCATCCTGGAGGCGGGATGGATGTCTGTCTGGAACACCGACGACGACCGGCTCTGCAGGTAGAGCGCGAAATCGCGGCGCCCCTGCCCCCACAGCCAATGCGCCAGGCGATGCGTCTGGATGGCATGGAAACCCTTGAAATAGAGCACCGGCATGAAGAAGCGGTCGCAGGCGGGGTCGCGGTCGTAATAGGCCTGCATGTCGGCCCGCACGGCGTTGCTCCAATCCGGCACATCGGCCACCATCGCCTTGAAGGTCTGGCGGATCAGGTCGGCGCCGACATCGGCGTGGTCGAGCCGCTCGGCGATGCGGTGGATGACGGCGTCCTCCAGCGATTCCTGGTTCAGGATGGTCGAATAGAGAAAGGCCGACAGCAGCGGGTCGCCAGCAACGGCGTCGGCGGCTTCGTCGCGCACCGCGCTCCAGATCGGGTCGACGGGCTGCAGTGCATTGGGCTTGACGAGATTGACAGTGCTCATCGCGGTCTCCGTCCCTTCAGAGCGGCCGCGCCTGTATACTCCCGACGGCGGCGCGGTTGAACTCAATTTTCCTGACCTGCCGGTCAAATGGTTTGGATTGGCGGGATTTCAAGACAGGCTGGCAGCCTGTTGCGCCGGCATCTCGTTGCGGGGTGTCACAGCGGATGCGCCGCCCAGAACGCCAGCGCCCGCTTCTTGAACGTGCGGTCGCCGACCGAAAGCATGTGGTCGCGGCCCTCGATGTCGAACGCCACGGCGTTCGGCATCAGCCCCGCCAGCGCCTCGGCGGAGCCGGCGATGTCGTCGGTGGTGCCGACGGCGACCAGTGTCGGCTGGGTGATGCGGGCGACCTCGTCCTCGCCGAGCAGCGTGCGCGAGTTGGCGATGCAGGCGGCGAGCGCGCGGCGATCGCTCTTCGTCTGGTCGGCGAAGGTGCGAAAAATCTTGCCGCGCCTATGCGTGATGGCGGCCGCGTCCTCGGCCATCAGCGCGTCGGCGATCGGGTCCCAGTCGCCGACGCCCTCGACCATGCCGATGCCGAGTCCGCCGAACACCAGCGTCGCCACAAGATTTGGTTCGGCCAGCGCCAGGAACGCCGATATCCGCGCGCCCATGGAGTAACCCATGACGTGCGCACGCTCGATGCCGAGATGCCGGAGCAGCGCCGCGGCGTCGCCCGCCATCTTCTGCGGCGTATAGTCGGCCGGCTCGTAGCTCTTCGACGACTGGCCGTGGCCGCGATTGTCGAACGCGATGACGCGAAAGCCTGCTTCCTCCAGCGTCTTGGCCCATCCCGGGCCCACCCAGTTGACCTGCATGCTGGAGGCGAAACCGTGGATGAGCAGGATCGGCTCGCCCCGACCGCCCTGCGGCGCCCGGTCGAAATAGGCGAGGTCGAAACCCTCGTGCCTGAAAAATTCGGTCACGCTGCGTCCCCGAATGTCAGCCGGGATTGCTGGCGCCGCCGGCTGCCTGGTCGATGGCGGGGTGGCGCAGTTCGGTGCCGTCGACGATGCCGGCCTTGGCCGCCGTGCCGGCCTTCAGCTCGAGCACGAAACGCACCGGTTCGCCCGGCGAGATCACCGCCTCCGACATCGGCTCGCCCTGCTTGATGTCGCGCACCGTGCCGTCCTGCGCGATGAAGACGAGGTCGAGCGGCATCGGCGTATTCTTCATCCAGAAACTCACCGGCTGGGTGCGCTCGAACACGAACAGCATGCCGTGGTCGTCGTCCATGGCCTCGCGGAACATCAGTCCGGCCGAGCGCTCGCTGACCTCATCGGCGACTTCGATGGTGAACGACTTTTCGCCGTCGGCCGTGAACGCCACCAGCGGCGTCGGATCGACCGGCAGCGCCTGCGCCATGCCGGCCGCAGTGATCGAGGACTGTACGAAAAGACAGGCCGCGACCGCGATCATGGTCGCGGTGCACGCGATAATCCAGGGTTTGCGGGCCATCGGGTCTCCAGGATTTATATCTTGGCTGCGGCCCTACCTACAGAATTATGCCGTCGCAATATACTCCCGGATCTGCTGCGCCTCGCGTTCGACGTCCTCGATGCGGCGCTTGACCACGTCGCCGATCGACACGATGCCGTCGAGCAGCCCGTTCTTCTCCACCGGCAGGTGGCGGAAGCGGCCCCGCGTCATGATCTCCATCACCTCGTTGACGGTGTGGTTCTCGTTGCAGATGCTGACCTTCGGGGTCATGACGTCGCGCACCGTCTGGTCGAGCGCCGCCGCCCCGAGCTTTCCGATCACCCGCACGATGTCGCGCTCCGACAGGATGCCGACGATCTTGCGGTCGCCATTGGTAATGACGAGCGCGCCGATGCGGTTGTCGGCGAGGAGTTTGATGGCGGTGGACAGCTTCTCGTTGGGCCCGAGCGTGAACACGTCGTGCCCCTTGCGTTCCAGGATTGCCTTGACCGTCATGGCGTCCTCCAACCGTGATTGTTGGGCACGGCGCATGCAGTCGCACCGGCCAGTGATGGCCCATCGTGACTCTGGCGTCACGGCATTGCAAGTGTTTGAACCCTCACGGCGAGTTTCCTACGCCTGCGGCACCGCTGGGCGGGCTGTCAGCGCGACTTCGCCAGGAAGTACGGCAGGCCGAAGAAGCCGGCAACAAAACCGCCGATATGCGCCTCCCATGCGATCGTGGCGTCGGAACCCGGCCCGACGCCCAGCAGGCCGGTGACCAGGTTGACGACCATCCATACCGCCAGAAACGTCATCACGCTGCGCGAACGCACGACCACGCCGATCGGCAGCGCGGGGCCCGAGAAAGCGGCCCGCCCGTCCCGTCGCTCCATCTGGAACGCGAAACGCGCCGCCGCACCCATCATGCCGGAAATCGCACCCGAGGCGCCGATCAGCGGCGCCTGGTCGAGCGGATGCAGCGCCCAGTGGAGTGCCGCGGCCGCCAGCGACGTGACCACCCAGAAGACGACGAACCGCAGCGTTCCCAGCCGGTTGGCCAGCGGCGAGCCGAATGCGGCGAGCCACACCATGTTGATCAGCAGATGGGCGATGTCGCCATGCAGGAACGCATAAGTGAACGGCGTCGTGAAGGCGTAGACGTCGATGTCGAAGACGCCGGAGTACCGCACCGGAATGAAGGCGGCGCGCAGCAGCACGTCGATGTCCTGGTCGATGCTGAGCACGTAGACACGGACGCCATGGATGACCACGCACGCTGCGATCAGCAGCAGCACGATGCCGGGAATGTTGAACACCGGTTCGCGCCGGTCGCGTGCGGAGGATATTTCGGTTTCGGCGGCGGGTTCGGTCATCTCAGCCGCTTGCTAGCGCATTGGCGTTCAAAGCTGAATGGTGCGGAGACAAATAATGTTCAGCCGCTGCATCGGCCGTGTGCGCCGAATCATTCTGGGGCGCGCGAATCACCAAGAAAAAAGGCCGTTCAGGACAAAACCTGAACGGCCTGGTCGAGCCCCCGCTCTCCCCCAAAAACCTTGACTGAAGAGGCGCTGATCGCGTTGGCAACCGGCGCCGTGGAGTGGTTTTACTGATCTCACGGCAGGCGTCGACGCGCAATCTAAACCGAAAATTAACCTTAACGGCCCGCAGCCGTGAACAACCAGCCGCCGCGCTGGCACGCATCCTGCTTCGTCTCGCATGTAGGTGCTCAGCGGACGCGTTCTTGTTTGTCCCTGGCACACCGGACGACAGATCGCGTGGAATGGAACGGTATGAGACGAGAAGCTTCGGTAACCCTGTTTCAATATTGGAACCGACTTCGGGATGGCCGCGCCGCGCCGAAACGGACGGAGATCGAGCCGGCCGACATCAAGTCGCTGCTCGGCGATACCTTCATCCTGGAAAGCGATTCGCGTGGCGAGGCCGTGTTCCGGCTCGCTGGAACAAGGCTTTGCGCCATCTATGGTCGCGAACTCAAGGGTTTCGCCTTTTCGTCGCTGTGGCGCGACAAGGACGCGCGCGTGGTTGGGCGCCTGGTGCGCAGCGTCTTCCAGGACAAGTCGGTGCTGGTGATGACCTATGAAGGCATCTCCAAAGGGCAGCGTTCGCTGCCCTTGGAACTGCTTTTGCTGCCGCTCGACGGCGGCACCGAGAACCGCCGCGCGCTCGGCATCGTCTCCACCGAAAACAAGCCCTACTGGCTGGGCGCCGACCCTGTCACCGACGCTTCGGTCGAGACGGTGCGCGTCGTCGACCCGGACCGCGAGCCTATGTTCCTCAAGAACCGCCCCGCCGTCGAGGTCCCGTCGCTGGCGCCGAATCTCGGTGCCGCGCCCATCGATCCGGCAGGCGCCGGCGGGCGTCGTATACGTCACTTGCTTGTACTGCCCGGCGGCCGCTCCGAATAATCGTTCCGCCACGCAATAAAGCCGCGGAGAAACCGCGTTCTACTTACGCCTCGTTAACCGGTAAGGCGATATGTAGTTGATAAGTAGCTAGCATTACGCGAGCGCCACAGGGGTGGAGCAGAACCGGTGATCAGGGCGACCGCAATCGACCAATCGCCATCGATGGTGGAACGACGGAATTTTCAGCGCGTGCGCGTGAAGATTTACGGCCGTTTCATGCTCGAGGACCGCACCGAACATCCTTGCCAGGTGATCGACATGTCGCCCGGCAACGTAGCCTTGCGCGCCGACAAATTCGGTCAGCCGGGCGAGAAGGTCATCGCCTACATCGATCATATCGGCCGCATCGAAGGCATCGTCACGCGGACGATGGAAGACGGTTTCGCGATGACCATCATCGCGTCCGATCGCAAGAAGGACAAGCTGGCGGCACAGCTGACCTGGCTTGCCAACAAGCACGAACTCGACCTGCCGGAAGATCGCCGCCACGAGCGCGTCGCGCCGCGTAATCCGCTGAGCACGCTGCAGCTGATGGACGGCCGGCAGTATCCTTGCCGTATCATCGATCTTTCGCTCTCCGGCGCGGCCGTCGAGATCGACGTCAAGCCGGCGCTTGGCGTCCAGATAATGCTGGGTACCATGCGTGGCCAGGTCGTGCGCCATTTCGAGGACGGCATCGCGGTCGAGTTCGCCGTCGTGCAGCGGTCGGAAACCCTGGAATCCGAGTTCAACGACGAGCGCGGCTGAGCCGTTCGAAATCGCCAAAAGCCGGTTCTGTCGGCGGGTCCGCGGTCTTGCGGACCGCTTTGGCCTTGAAGCCAGCGCATTCCGGTGTCACATGATGGGCTCGTGTCCTCGACACGTCCATCCACCGCAAGCCGAGTCCCCATGGTTACCTATCTCGACGCCGACGCAGCGCCGGCCCGCAACACCGGCCAGATAAAGCTTTACGGCGAGGACGCCTTCGCCGGCATGCGCAAGGCGTGCGCGCTCACCGCGCGTTGCCTCGACGAGCTCGCCGGCATGGTCGCGCCCGGCATGACGACCGAGGCGATCGACCGTTTCGTCTTCGAGTACGGCATGGACCATGGCGCGCTGCCCGCGACGTTGAACTATCGCGGCTACACCAAATCGTCGTGCACCTCGATCAACCACGTCGTCTGCCATGGCATTCCCGACGCCAAGCCGATGCGCGACGGCGATATCGTCAACATCGACGTGACCTATATCCTCGACGGCTGGCACGGCGATTCCAGCCGCATGTATCCGGTCGGCGCGATCAAGCGCGCCGCCGAGCGCCTGCTCGAGGTGACGCATGAGTGCCTCATGCGCGGCGTCGCCGCCGTGAAGCCAGGCGCCCGCACCGGCGCAATCGGCGCGGCAATCCAGAGCTACGCCGAAGGTGAACGCTGCTCGGTGGTGCGTGATTTCTGCGGCCACGGCGTCGGCCGGCTGTTCCATGACGCGCCGAACATCCTGCACTACGGCAGCGCCAACGAAGGCGTCGAGATGCGTCCCGGCATGATCTTCACCATCGAGCCGATGATCAATCTCGGCCGCCCGCACGTCAAGGTTCTGTCAGACGGCTGGACGGCGGTGACGCGCGACCGGTCGCTGTCGGCGCAATACGAGCATACGGTCGGCGTGACGGCGCAAGGGTGCGAGATCTTCACCTTGTCGCCCGGCGGCCTCGACCGGCCGGGCCTGCCGAGCTAGTTCAAAGCCCCTTGGCGACCCGGTCGAACGCCACCAGCCGTTCGATCAGCCCCGGCATGCGGTCGAGCGGCACCATGTTCGGGCCGTCGGATGGCGCATTGTCGGGATCCTGATGCGTCTCGATGAAGACGCCGGCGACACCGACGGCTACCGCCGCCCGTGCCAGCGGCTCGACGAAGCGGCGGTCACCGCCCGAGGAGCCGCCCTCCCCGCCCGGCTGCTGTACCGAATGGGTGGCGTCGAAGATCACCGGCGCGCCGATCTCGGCCATGATCGGCAGGGCGCGCATGTCGGAGACAAGCGTGTTGTAGCCGAAGGAAGCGCCGCGCTCAGTCACCAGCACGTTGGCGTTGCCGGAGCCGGTTACCTTCGCCACCACGTTCTTCATGTCCCAGGGCGCGAGGAACTGGCCCTTCTTGACGTTGACGACCTTGCCGGTCCTGGCGGCGGCGGCCAGAAGGTCGGTCTGGCGCGACAGGAAAGCCGGGATCTGCAGGATGTCGACATGCGGCGCCAGCACGGCACACTGCTCCTCCGTATGCACGTCGGTCAGCACCGGCAGGCCTAGCTGCTGCCGGACCTGGTCGAACACCGGAAGCGCCGCCTCCAGCCCGGCGCCGCGCCTGCCGCCGAGCGAGGTGCGGTTCGCCTTGTCGAAGCTGGTCTTGTAGACCAGTCCGATGCCGATGGCCGCACACATCTCCTTCAGCCGCCCGGCGATATCGAGCGCATGCTGGCGCGTTTCGAGCTGGCACGGGCCGGCGATAAGCGCCAACGGCGCCGCATTGTCGAAGATGACGTTGCCGGCTGCGACGATCGGGTTGGGATTGGCGGTCATCGGATCTCCTCGAAAATGAACGTCGCGCCCTGCCCGGGCGCGGGCGGCACGACGATGGTGCCATTTAGGGCGTCGTGGGCGATTGCAGCGGTGGCCAGCAACCGCCCGGTTCCAGCAAGGTCGGTCGTGCCGAAACGAATGGCGCGGCCACGGAGCCCCTCGGAACCCATCGCTGTGGGACCGAGACGCGCCATGCCGTCCTCGGTCATCTCCAGCAACGTGTTGGCTAACGAGAACCGTACGGCTCCGCTGCTCGTTGTCGCCGCCGCTGGCGTGTCTGCGACTAACTCCACGATGCCGACTTGGTCTGTCGGTTTCGGCGTCGAAAGCACGATCCCGAGCACGCGCGCCACGCCGTTGGCGTGTGCCTGCAACGCGCTGCGATCCACCGCCGGGACATTGATGCGTTGGCAGGTGAAGAAAAGCATGTCGGGCGCACTCGCATCGCTGGCGAATGCCAGGCGGAAGGCGGCCGTCCCGGTTGCGCCGGTCGTGTCGGCGAATGGCCGTGAAAACGCCAGCATGTCACCGGCGGAGACGTCTTTGTCACGAAACCGGCGGTCGTCGGCATTTGCGTCCGATGTCGCGAAGACAATCGCCGAAAACCCCTCGTCCCCATTGCGACCCCTGAAAGCATTGTCGTGGGCGACGAACACGTTGCCGCGTCCGATCGCATCCGCGGCCAGCCCCGCGTCGGCGACAGCCAGCGGTTCGAGATAAATGCCGTCGGCGATATAGACGCAGGCGTTGGCGGTGCCGAAGGGATGGCACGCTTCCGGAGCCACCGTGAAGCCGAGCGCCGTCAGGCGGTCCCGGGCAATCGACAGGGAGGCGGTCGGCAGGACGAGATGATCGAGCGCTCGCGGCGCATTCTTGGTGCTCATCGAGGCGCGATGTGCCTTATCGCGACGTCCGCTGCAAGGCCATCCGCGCCTTCACGCCGGAGAAGAACGCGATCTGGCCTCATCGAAAGGACTTCGCCGCCGGGTTTGGCGGAGATAACATTGCGGATAGTTGGAAAGGAGATCGCCATGCGCAGCATTCTTGTCGCCCTGGCCCTCGCGCTGGCAACGTCCGCCGCCGCGGCTGACCCGGCCTATACAATCACCAACATGAGCTGCGCCGACGTGCAGGCGGCGTTGCGCGCCAACGGCTCGGCAATTCTGCATTATCGCGCGAGCCGCAATCCCGGCCTGCCGCTCTATAGCCGCTATGTCTCGGACTCGCGCTTCTGCGATCCAGGCGAGACGGCGGCCTATGCCAGCGTACCGGCCAAGGACAAGAAGGATTGCACGGTGCGCAAGTGCAAGTCGGTGTTCTGAGTGCAGAGCCGTTGCTGGCGGGCTGCCGATCCTTATTTGTTGACCGCCTCTCATTTCTGTTCCCCCACAGCCGGCAACAGGAACATCAGGCGCAGTTGGGCGTACCGGCCACCCGTCAGTTGAACTCGAAAATCTGCCGGAAGATGCCAGGCGCCATGACTGACAGCGGGTTGACCTGCAGGCGAGGCGATTTGGCGTCGCCGTCGAGCTTGAAGGTGACGCCGATCAGCCCACGGTCGCGACCATTGCCGAGCAGGTCGCCGACGAGCGGCAGTTCGCCGAAGAGCCGGTTGAGGCCGTAAGCCGGCATGAAGGTGCCGGTCATGTCCATCCTGCCGTTGGGGTCATAGGCCGTGCCCTGGAAGGTGGCGCCGATCAATGGGCCGCGCAGCACGCCGTTGGCCAGCCTGAGGTAACCGCCGCCGCGCGCCACCTGTGCGTAGCCGCGTTCGAACTGTACGCTCGACGTGTCGATTTCCTTGCGCACCGCCTGGTTGAGGCTGCGATCGCTGCCCGCCGGCGGCGTGGACACGATGGACGCCAACCGCCCCTCGTTGACAATGGCGAAATTACGCGCGTCAACTTGGCCGGCCATGCCGCCGTCCTTGCTGCCGGCAAGCGCGACCTTGATCGTGCCGCCCTGCATCTTCTCGTAGATGTCGAGGAAGCGCAGGACCGCGCCGGCGTCGGCGGCCTGCATATCGAGGCGCCTACGGCCGTCCAGCGGGCCGCTGGAGACGGTGAAGGCACCGCCCGAGCCGGACGCCGCGGTGGCTGAGAGCTGCGACCCCGACGCCTTCAGCTTCACACCCGTGAGCGTCTCGCCGTTGAAGCCGTTCACCTTGTCGACATCCAGGGTGATCGCGGCGCTCGGTCCGGCATCGCCGTCTCCGCTCTTTCCGCCGGCCTCGGCGAGGTAACGCTTGATCACAGCACGGGCGTCCATCGAGCGTCCTGTCACGTCGATCCTGTAGCCCTTGCCGGCCTTGTCGACAGCAACCGCCACGTCGTCGCCGCGGTTGAGCTGTACCTTGGCGAACCTGGCGGAGGCCAGCTCGTTGCCGACGAGCGTCAGGTCGCCCACGATCGAGAACGAATCGCCCGTCAGTTTGAAGTCGGAAAGGCGCGTGCCGTTGTCGGTCGGCTGCGTCGAGAACGTCGCTTTCGCCGGCACGCCCTCGCCCTTGCTCCACCCTACCCAGGCTATGTCGAGCCTGGCGTCGGTGAGATCGGCCGACATTTGCCGGACGCCATTCTCGTCGTCGACCGCTACCGTGATCGTGCCGGAGATCATCGAGTTGAGGCCGGGCGCCAGCTTCCGCCTTGCCGCCTCGTCGAGCACGAGTTCGACCTTGCGGTCGCGCTGGCCGCCTTCCGGCCGCAGCGGCTCCACCATGGTGACGGTGGCGGGCACGCCGTTGAGCTTGCCCTTTGCCGAGAGCGTCGCCTGTGTCGGCTCGACCGTCAGCTTGCCGTCTGCGTCGGTCAGCGTCTGATTGGCGATGGGTTTTGCCATCGACAGGCCGGTGAAGTCCAGCGCCACCATCCATTGTAAGCTTTTCGGGTCGATACCCTTCTGGATCGGTATGTCCGCGATAACATGGCCGACGACGGTGCCCGAGAGGTCGTCGGGCGTCACAGCTAGGAACCGCGTCGCGTTGATCGGCTCGAAGGCCGACAGCTCTGTCACCGCGGCCGCATCGCCTTCCACCTCGATATCGAGCTTGCCGATCGTCGGCCGTGGTCCGGTGAAGATCAACGTTCCGTCCTTGCCTGTCACCTTGCGGCCGCTCGGCAGGTAGACGGTACCCGTCGACAGCGCGACGTCGACATCGTGGCCGCGCACGTCGATGCTGCCGTCTGCATCGCGGATGGGCGGCAACCGGCCGAATGTGTCGAAACGCGTGTCCTTCAGCTCGAAATGGCCGTTGATCTCCTCCGCCGACAGCGGCACGCCGTTGCCGAGTCGCCCGGGCTGCACCCTGAATTCGATGTTGGCCTGCTCGAGATCGCCGCCAAAGACATGTGCCAGCGCCCACGAACGCGCTTTGCCGGCGGCGAACCATGGCCATAACTGCTTGGCGTGCGCCACCTGCATGTCGCGCACCGAGAAGGCGAGCGCCACGCCGGGCGCCTGGCCTTCGACCAGTTCCACCTTGGCGCTTCCGAGCGCCTCGCCCTGCCCGCTCTTGATGGCGATGTGATCGGCGGAAGCGACCCGGTTCCGCGGGTCAAAGGTCCCCTCGACCTGCGCCATGAAGGTCATTGGGGCTTCCGGCGATTCGTCTGGCGCCAGCACGGCACGCGTGCTGATCAATTCGTAACGATAGACCGGCGGGTCGTCTGCCGCCCCGGTCGGCGGACGCGGGCCGAACGCCCCATTGAATTCAAGCGAGGTGCGGCCAGTCTCGACCAGCAGCCGGTCGACCTCGACTTTGTTCGACCCGGTGGCGAGTGTCGCGTCGATCCGCATCCTGCCGCTGAACGTTCCGCGTGCGCCGAAATCCACAACCGATTCCTCGATTGCGGCGGCGATCTTGAGCTGTTGCGCAAGCGTGCCCACCGCTTCGCCACCCGAAACCGACAGCGTCATGGCGCCGAGCCGGGCCGCGCTCGCCTCCTCCTCCACCGTCGGCACGGCGGATGCATCGACTGACAGCGCCACCATGCTGATCCGCCCCGACACCGGCTCGCGCGTGGCGGTTCCCGACAAGGTCACGTCGCGGCCGTCGACATCGGCGCGTATATCGATCTGCAGCGTGTTGTCGGAGACCCGGTCGAGCGTACCCTCGATGACGCGCACTGCGCGCACACGCTCCTGTTCAGGCAGCACGATGGTGATGTCGCTGAGGTCGATGCGCGCCAGCAGCCCTGAGTCGATCGCCGCGAATGCCGCATGCAAAGGCTTGAACGCAGCCGCCGCGATCAGATCCGGATCGATCAGGCCACGTTCGTCGCGCAGCGTGTTCGTCCAGTCCGCACCGCCAAGCGACGGCATCGCCCCGGTCGCGATGGTCGCGCCGGCGATCGAGGCGCTGCCAAGGCGCAGATCACCGCTGAGCAGCGGCATAAGCCTGATGCCGAAATCGATGGTACGTACGTCGGCGATGTTGACGCCGCTGCCGGCATTGTTCAGCCGGACGTCGTGCAGTTGCATGGCGACGGGATGCGTGACGCCGAACGCCATGTTCGCAGGCCCGATGGTCGCCTGCAACTGCCCGCCGGCCAGCGACTGCACGGTCTTCTCCGCCTGCCGTCGCAGTGTTTCCATGCCCCAGTCCGAGTTGACCAGGAACAGCACCGTGGCAACCGCCAGTACCAGCATGCTGCCCAGCGCGGTCGCGATGATGAAGCCCACGCGGACGGCGCCGCGCCGCGTCCGCTCACGGCGCCAGTGCGCGCCCTGCCCCGCCGCCGAGGGCATCGCCGAAAGTTTATGGATCTCGTCGCGCCGAAACCGGATCTTCTGATGCTTGGGCGTTTCGTGCTGCAACGCGAGGCTCGTGATGGGTTCCTGGCTGTGATCGGGCTTTCAGCACGCTACTGTAGACGAATCCCGCCGCGGCACTATAACCCAGTTGCGGCTGTCCAAACCATGCTTACCGAAAGCCGGCTCGGGGCAAGGCGTGCCGGTCAAGACCGAAAAGAAGGCATCGATATGGCTGAACTGTCAGAAGGCGATCCCGCACCGGCATTTTCCCTCCCGCTCGGCAGCGGCGGAACCGCCAGTCTCGCGGAGTTCGGCGGCAAAACGGTGGTCCTGTATTTTTACCCAAAGGACGACACCGAAGGCTGCACCGCGGAGGCGATCGATTTCTCCGCGCTGAAGGCCGACTTCGCCGCAGCCGGCGCGACCGTCGTCGGCGTTTCCCCCGACAGCGTCAAGCGCCATGTCAATTTCGCCGCCAAGCACAAGCTGTCGGTCGATCTCGCCTCCGATCCGGACCTCGCGGCTGCCAACGCCTATGGCGTCTGGGTCGAGAAGAGCATGTACGGGCGCAGCTTCATGGGCGTCGAGCGGACGACTTTCCTGATCGACGGCGCCGGGAGCATCGCTCGAATCTGGCGCAAGGTCCGCGTCCGCGGCCACGCCGCGGAGGTGCTGGAGGCGGCGCGGGCGCTGTCGAGGTCGTAATCCGGGCTGGCGCGGCGCCACCGGTCGGGGGAACCGTTTCCGCGTCCCCGCATTGTCTCGGGGACAATGGCACGGAGGAAATGGTGATGCGCAGTATTCTATTGTGGCTGCTCGGTGTTCCCATCCCGATCATTATCCTGCTCTGGTTTTTCATGCGTTGATCGGTGGTTTGGAGAGATCGAAAAAACCCGCCGTCCGAGGCGGGTTTTTCTTTGCCGGTCCACGGACGGTTGAAGCTGGCCGTCGAGCCGCGTTAGAGTTCCCAACTCCGTACCTGCGCGAAGTGATGTTTAACGCCGGCCACCTGGCCGAAAACCTTTGTTAACCCTAACGATGTGTAATGACCGGAAGCGCTTGCATGGCGTCAGAGCGGAGTCCGGTGCGAGATGGCCACACAGTCGACGGTGTTCGGAAAACGGCGCGAACCCCACACAGTCATCATCGCCCGCGGCAATTCGATCCGGCACTTCACTCTACGTCCGTGGATGACCGCTGTCGTCGGCTCCGCGATCGCGGCGATCACGCTCGGCTATTTTGCCGCCACCTCGTATCTCGTCTTCCGCGACGACCTGATCGGCGCAGCGATTGCCCGCCAGGCACGCATGCAGCATGCTTACGAGGACCGCATCTCGGCGTTGCGCGCCCAGGTCGACCGCATCACCAGCAGACAGTTGCTCGACCAGCAGCTGATGGAAACCAAGGTCACCGAACTGCTTGCCCGTCAGTCGAAGTTGAGCGAACGGCACGGCCGTCTGGATCCCATTCTGGACAAGGCAAAAGCATCGGCCGCCCCGACGCCGGAAGCTGCCCCTACCCCGTCCGCGAGGCCGGACGAGCGCGCGGCCCTGCAGCCGGAACTGAGCTACGCCAGCGCCGCCGCGACCTCGGCCTTCTCGCTGTGGGCGACGCGTTCCGGCAATCCCGGAGAAAGCGCGGCCGACCGCGCCGACAAGCTGTTCGTCTCGATCAACCAGTCGCTGCGTTCGATCGAGAATGAGCAGATAAGCAAGATAACGACACTCGCCGACGACGCCTATCAGACGGCCGACCAGATTGCCGACGTTCTGGAAGAGGCAGGTCTCCCGGTCGATGCCGACTTCGGCAAGACGGCAATGGGCGGCCCGCTGGTGACGCTCGACAAGGCGCAGATGTTCGACAGCAAGGTCAAGGAACTCGACGTCGCGCTGGAGATGCTCGACAAGGTGAAGCAGCAGACGAAAAGCCTGCCGATCGCTAATCCAGCACCCGGCCGATCGATCTCCAGCACCTTCGGCGTACGCCAGGATCCCATTCTCGGCATGCCGGCCCTGCATTCGGGCATGGATTTTCGTGCGCCCACCGGCTTCCCGATCACGGCGACGGCGGCCGGTGTGGTCACCAAGGCCGGGTGGAACGGCGGCTACGGGCGCATGGTCGAGATCGACCATGGCAACGGCCTGTCCACCCGCTTCGCCCATATGAGCCGTATCGAGGTCGAGGAAGGCCAAAAGGTCAAGCTAGGCGATGTGGTCGGCCTCGTCGGCAGCAGCGGCCGCTCGACCGGCCCTCATTTGCACTACGAGGTTCGTCGCAACGGCGACGCCGTCGACCCGCTGCGCTTCATCAAGGTCGGCAAGAAGCTCAGCCAGTTCCTCTGAACCCGCAAGAACAAGGGGAAGCCACCGCGGGCAGCGCGTCGGCACGTTCTCAACGTCGAAGCGGACTCGTCTGCTGAAGATTTGCAACGGCCAGGATGGATGGTGGGCGATGACGGGCTCGAACCGCCGACATCTTCGGTGTAAACGAAGCGCTCTACCAACTGAGCTAATCGCCCGACGCGTGGCGGTCGTTTAAGCGTTTCGCCCCTGCTGCGCAAGGGTGACGTTGCTTCCGCCCTGCCCCATCCTCAATCGCGGGAGCAGGACGATCCGACCGCGCCGCAGTTGAGCGGCACGTAGCCGGAGGATACGGCCGTCGACTGGCAGCCCGCGAGAACGGCCAACGCCAGGATAGCCGTGAAACCTATCGATCTCAGAAGCATTTCAGCCTCCACGACGAGGCGGACCAAGCATTTTGCCCATCCTAGCACGAACGTTTGATCCATCGACCGCTGACGCGTTCACTTCCCCGCGATGCGGCGAGAGGCGGCTGAGCGTCTCGCCCCGCTCTGAAACCGGTCGCTAAAGGGCCTTTCAAGGACTTCAATGGTCCGGTTCGAACCCGGCGCGGCTTTCGCGCTCCATCTGCAGCGTGGTGTGGTGCAGGTCGAACTTTTCCTGCAGGACCTCCTCGACGGCGCGGCGAACCGTCTCGCCGTCCGCGCCGTCCGCTAGCACCGCATGCGCCGTCAGCGACGGCTTGTTCTGCGTGATCGACCACAGATGCAGGTCGTGCACGGAGGCGACGCCCGGAACGGCGGCGATGGCGCGCTCGACCTCGGCCAGTGCCATGCCCGGCGGCACGCCTTCGAGCAGAATGTTGATGCACTCCTTGAGCAGCACCCAGGTGCGCGGAAACACCATGAAGCCGATGCCGACGGCGACCACCGAATCGACCCATTGCCAGCCGGTCAGCCAGATCGCGGCGGCACCCGCGATGACGCCGATCGAACCGAGCATGTCGGCCCAGACTTCGAGGTAAGCGCCCTTGACGTTGAGGCTGCTGTCCTTGTGGCCGGCCAGCAGCCGCATCGACAGCAGATTGACCAGCAGCCCGATCGTCGCGATTGCCAGCATGCCGAGCGATGCGATCTCCTGCGGTTCCGACAAGCGGACATAAGCCTCGTAGAGGATGTAGAAGGCGACGCCGAGCAACAGCAGCGCATTGAAGGCGGCGGCAAGTATCTCGAAGCGGGCGTAGCCATAGGTTCGCAGCAGATCGGCAGGGCGGCGGCCGACATGGATGGCCAAGAGCGCGATCGCCAGGGCGGTGGCGTCGGTCAGCATGTGCATGGCGTCGGAGATCAGCGCCAGGCTGCCGGTGACGACGCCGCCGATGATCTCGACGACGACGAACGTGGCTGTGAGGCCGAGCGACAGCCACAGGCGCGACGCCGGCGTCGTTTCGAGGTCGCCGTGGTGATGGTGATCGCCGCTCATGCCGACTCCGCCCTATATTGCCGGCATGATGCGCCACGAACGCGGCGGCCGGCAACCGGCCGCATGAGGATGATACCGGCCATGAAGACGCTGCTTCTGCTTCGCCACGCGAAATCGAGCTGGGACGATTCTTCGCTCGCCGATTTTGACCGGCCGCTGGCGATACGCGGCCGCAAGGCGGCGCCGCGCGTGGGCCGGGAACTGGAGCAGCGCGGCTGGCGGCCGGACGCCGCGCTTGTCTCGACGGCCAAACGCGCCCGCCAGACCTGGGACCTGGTCGCCGCCGAATTGTCAGCCGCGCCGCGACCGGAGTTCCGCGGCGCGCTGTATGACGCCTCGGCCGGGCAGTTGCTGGTGGAGTTGCGACAGGCGCCGGCGGCTGCCGCGACGGTGCTGCTCATCGGCCACAACCCCGGCATGGAAGACCTCGCCCGGCGGCTCGCCGGTGACGGCTCGGACGCGCAGGCGCTCAAGCGGCTGCGCGAAAAATTCCCCACCGCCGCGTTGGCCCGGCTGCGGTTCGAGGGGGACTGGGCCGATCTTGGCGCCGGCGCGGCGCGGCTCAGCCATTGCCTGCGGCCGAAGGATCTGGATTGAGAGTCCACGCCGTTGGGGGAAAGGCCCGGACTTTGATCCTGCGGTGGCAATATTTGCCACCCGATGGTGGATGATCTGGCATCTCCAAGGTAGAAAAGATCAGCATAGCGCTGTCTTCCGAGCTGCTGGAGACGGTGAAGGGCGCCGTCGACAGCGGCGAATACGCTTCGGCCAGCGAGGTCATTCGCGAGGCGTTGCGGGAATGGCGATTGCGGCAGCCGCTACGGCAAGCCGAGGTCGAACGCCTGCGCAAGGCCTGGGCGGAGGGCTTGGCCAGCGGCGATCCGCAGCCTTTCGACATCGACGCGATCAAGCAGCGCGCTCGCGGTCGCTTAACACAACGGCCTGCGACGGGCAGCGATGGCTGAACGGCCGATCCTGCGGAGCCCTGCAGCGGAAGACGATCTTATCGATATCTGGTGGGCGATCGCGAACGACAATCCACGGGCTGCGGATACCATGCTCGACACCACCGCCCAGGGCATCCTGCAACTGGCGGCGTTCCTGGAATCAGGCCCGCTACGCCCCGACATCGCCGCCGACGCCCGCGCGCTGACGGTCGGCAACTATCTCGTGCTCCATCGCCTGACACCGGCGCATGTCGAAATCGTCCGCATCGTGCGCGGGGCTCGTGACCTGACGACGCTGCTGTAAACAATAAGCAGCCGGCTCACGCGGCGCGGCGCACCCACACCTTGTTGTCGTGGAATGCGGCGCCGCCGTAAGGGGCCGGCGCGTCGGCGCCGGTGAGCACGTTGATGCCCTCGCCGCGCTCGTGCGCGCTGTTCGGCCAGATGCCCTCGGCGATCACGACGCCGCGCTTGATGCCCTCGAACGGTTTTATGTGCAGCACCACCTCGCCGCGCCGGTTGCCGACCTCGACGCGGTCGCCGGTGGCGAGCCCGAGTGCCAGAGCGTCGTCGGGATGGATCAGCAGCTCCGGCCGGATCTCGCGCGCCTTCGACGACGGCGTTTCGGTGAAGCTCGAGTTTAGGAAGGAGCGCGCCGGCGAGGTGGCCAGCCGGAACGGGTGTTCGGCGTCGGCGACTTCGATCAGGTCGACATGGTCGGGAAACTCCGGCAGCATCTGATGCGGACCGAACACGCCCATGCTTTTCGGCGGACGGTTCGGGGCCGCGGTGCCGGTCCAGTCCGGCCGGAAGCGGAATTTTCCGTCGGCGTGGCCGAACCCCTTGAGGAAATGCGCGCTCTCGAAATCCGGCTGCAAATCCGCCCAGCGCTGCTCGCCGAACGTGTCGAAGTCGGGGAGGCCCTTCTTGGCGAGCATGATGTCGATGTGCTCACGCTCTGTCATGCCGAAGCCCGGTCGGTCGGCGACGCCAAGACGTTTGGCCAGCTCCTCGATGAGGAAATGGTTGGTGCGCGGCCCTTCCGGCGGCTCGATCAGCTTCGGCCCGAGCGTGACGTGCTGGTTGCCGCCACCCTTGTAGATGTCGTCGTGCTCCAAAAACATCGTCGCCGGCAGCACCACGTCGGCGAGCTCGGCGGTGTCGGTCATGAACTGCTCGTGCACGCAGGTGAACAGGTCATCGCGCAGAAACCCCCGCTTCACCAGCCGCTGCTCCGGCGCGACATTCACCGGGTTGGTGTTCTGGATCAGCATGGCCGTCACCGGCGGGCCGCCATAGAGCGCGTCGGCGGCACCCGTCAGCACCGGGCCGATGCGCGAATGGTCGAGGTAGCGGATGGCCGGATCGCGTAGCCGCATGCCTTCCAGGAGCTCGGTGTTGAACTTGAGCACGCCGGAGTTGGAATGGAAGGCGCCGCCGCCCTCGTACTGCCAGCAACCGGTGACCGCCGCGACCGACAGCGCGGCATGCATGTTGGCCGAGCCGTTGCGCTGGCGGGCGAAACCGTAGCCGAGGCGGAAGAAGGTGCGCTTCGTCGTGCCGACCAGCCGGGCGAACGCCTCGATCTCGGCCACCGACAGGCCGGTGATCCCGGCCGCCCATTCCGGCGTGCGGGTGGCGAGATGCGCCTCCAGCCCGCGCGGGTCGTCGGTGTATCTTTCGAGGTAGGCGCGATCTGCCAGGTTTTCGCGGAACAGCACGTGCATGACCGCGCAGGCCAGCGCGCCGTCGGTGCCGGGCTTCAGCACGAGGCCGATGTCGGCCTGCTTCATCGTGGCGTTGTCGTAGATGTCGATGACGACGATTTTTGCGCCGCGTTCCTTGCGGGCGCGCACCGCGTGGGTCATCACGTTGACTTGGGTGACCACGGCGTTGGTGCCCCAGATGACCACGCAGTCGGACTTGGCCATCTCGCGCGGGTCGGCGCCACGCAGCGCGCCGGCGCCCATCACCCAGCCGGTCCAGGCAAGGTTGGTGCAGATCGAGCCGAAGAAGCCCGAATATTTCTTGGCGTGGCGAAGCCGATTGATGCCGTCGCGCTGCACAAGGCCCATGGTGCCGGCATAAAAATATGGCCACACCGTCTCGCTGCCGTGGCGCGCCTCGGCGGCGATGAATTTTTCGGCGACGAGATCGAGCGCGGCTTCCCAGCTCGCTTCCTTCCAGGCGCCCTGCCCCTTGCCGCCGGCCCTGACCAGCGGCTTCAGCAGCCGGTCGGGGTGATGCACGCGCTCGGCGTAGCGCGCCACTTTCGCGCAGATCACGCCCGCCGTGTAGGAATTGGCCTTGGCACCGTGGACGCGGCCGATGGTGCGTTCGTCGATCAGTTCGACGTCGAGCGCGCAGGTCGAGGGGCAGTCGTGCGGGCAGGCCGAATGGCCGATCTTGGTCTTGGCTGGCGTGACGCGGGCATGCTGGTTCATGGCCAGACGCTTAGCAGCTTTTCACGGCAGCGCGTAGAGCGGCTGTTTGCGTTGGCATGTTTGACGCAAACCGTTGCCCACGCCCACGCCGAAATGGCTCGTTGACTTGCTGACACCACGACTTCACAGTGCTTCAAACAACCTGGCGTCAATACATGGTGTGGAGGGGAAACAATGGCGACCGTCAAGTTTTTTGGCCGTGCGATTTCTATATGCGGACTGGCTGCCGTCTTGTCCTTGAGCGGCGGCATGCTTGACGGGACCGGCTTCAACCTCGTCAGCCCGGCGGAAGCGAAGGTCATCATCCAACGCACTACCATCTACGTTTCGACCCTGCCGAAGGGCTGCGTGAAGACCTATTACGGCGATGTGGTCGTCTGGCGCTGCGGCAAGAAATATTATCAGGCCTACAATGGCCGCTACGTCGTGGTGACCATCAGGACGGTCAATTGACGCGGCGAGTCACGGTCAACCTCCGCTACTGCTGAGGCGACGACTACTCCGCCGTCGCTTCCTCATACTGCGCCGACATCTCCAGCCAGCGCTCCTCCTGGCCCGCCAGTTGCGCGGTAAGCTGTGAGCGCTCCTTGGCGAGCTGGGTGGCCGTCGTCGGGTCCCTCTCGTAGATGGCGGGGTCGGCGAGGCGGTCCTCGAGCTGGTCCATGCGCTTGCGCAGCCGGTCCATCAGCGCCTCGGTCGCCCTGATCTCCTTGGCCAGCGGCTCGGCGGCGGCGCGGCGGGCGGCGGCCTCGCGGCGGCGGTCTGCCTTCGATGCCTTGTCGGCCTCGCGCTTCTCGCGCCGGTCGACCGAGACCCCGGTGACGACCTGGCGATAGTCGGCCATGTCGCCGTCGAAGGGCGCGACCGAACCATCCTTGACCAGCCACAGCCGGTCGGCCGTCGCCTCGATCAGGTGGCGGTCGTGCGAAATCAGGATGACGGCGCCGGGGAAATCGTTGAGCGCCAGCATCAGCGCTTCTCTGGAGTCGATGTCGAGATGGTTGGTCGGTTCGTCGAGAATGAACAGGTTGGGCCCGTCGAAGGCCGCCAGCCCCATCAGCAGCCGCGCCTTCTCGCCGCCTGACAGGTCCTTGGCCGGCGTGTTCATCTTCTCGGTGGTCAGCCCGAACTGGGCGACGCGCGCCCTCACCTTGGATTCGGGCGCTTCCGGCATCAGCCTGCGTACATGCTCGTAGGCGTTTTCCTCCGGCCGGAGATCGTCGAGCTGATGCTGCGCGAAGATCGATACCTTCAGTCCCGGCGCGATGGTCATCGAGCCGGCGTCAGCCTTCAGCCTGCCGGCCAGCAGCTTGGCGAAGGTCGACTTGCCGTTGCCGTTGGCGCCGAGCAGGGCGATGCGGTCGTCGGCGTCGATCCTGAGCGACAGTTTCTTCAGGATCGGGCTGCCGGGCTGGTAACCGACGGCGACGCTGTCCAGCGCGAAGATCGGCGAGGCGACGGTCTTCACCGGCTCGGGAAAGCGGAACGGCCGCACCGTGTCGTCGAGCACCGCGGCGATCGGCTTCATCTTCTCCAGCGCCTTGATGCGCGACTGTGCCTGCCTCGCCTTCGAGGCCTTGGCGCGAAAACGGTCGACGAAGGACTGGAGATGCTTGCGCTGCGCCTCCTGCTTGACCCGGCTCTTTTCCTGCAGTTCGAGCTGCTCGGCGCGCTGACGCTCGAACTGGTCGTAGCCGCCGCGCCAGAAGGTCAGCTTCTGCTGGTCGAGATGCACGATCGAATTGACGGCGCGGTTGAGCAGGTCGCGGTCGTGGCTGATCAGCAGCACCGTATGCGGATATTTGGCGACGTAGTTCTCCAGCCACAGCGTGCCTTCGAGGTCGAGATAGTTGGTCGGCTCGTCGAGCAGCAGAAGGTCGGGCTGTGCGAACAGCACCGCGGCTAGTGCTACGCGCATGCGCCAGCCGCCGGAGAAGGACGAGGCCGGCCGCTGCTGCGCCGCCTCGTCGAAGCCGAGGCCGGCCAAAATTGTGGCGGCGCGGGATTCGGCCGAATGCGCGTCGATGTCGGCGAGGCGGATGTGGATTTCGGCGATGCGCTCGGGATCGGTCGCCGTCTTTTCCTCATCGAGCAGCGCGGCGCGCTCCTTGTCGGCGGCGAGCACGATCTCGATCAGCGAGTCCTCGGTGCCGGGCGCCTCCTGCGCGACCTGGCCGATGCGCGTGTTCTTGGGCAGCGCGACGGAGCCGGTCTCGCTGGAGAGATCGCCGGTGATGGCGCGGAACAGCGTGGTCTTGCCGGTACCGTTGCGGCCGACCAGTCCCGCCTTGCTGCCTTCCGGCAGAAACAGCGAGGCGTGGTCGAGCAGCAGGCGCCCGGCAATGCGGAGCGAAAGATCGTTGATGGTCAGCATGGCCCGGCGCTTTTGGCGGACGCCGCGGGCAAGATCAAGGACGGAAGTTGAAAGGCGCTGCGGTTCAGCAATGGCGAAGACGGGTTTGCAGCAGTAAGAGGAATATTTTCCTTTCCTTTCGCGCCGATCCGTGTCACACTGCTTTTTCCTGAGCGTGGACACGGGCATGAAGGGTTATTCGGCAGACGACAGACATCACGACGCGCTTCGGCGCATCGTCGCCCTGCTGCTCGCGCTCGCCGGCCTTGCCGAGCAGGCGGCCTGCCGCTCCTGGCCCGTCCGCCGCATCGTGCGCTGGCTGCTCGGTCCCGCCGAGCGGGCGGCGCGGGCGTTGGCGGCGCCGGCCGGGTGTGTGTTCTCGCCGCTCTTTCCGGTCGAGCGTCCCGCACCCGACACGGATGGCGATCCCGGCGATGCTGCCCGTCTGGCAAGGCAGTTTCGCGCGCTCGCCGCCGCTTTCTCGGCATTGATCCACCGGGCGCCGGTTTCGCCTCCGGCCGCCGGTCGGCCCGATCCCGACCCTCCGTGCCGCGGCCGCCCCTGTGTCGCCTGGCTCGACCGCCTGCTCCTCCCATTCCGGCCGCGTTGCGCCGACACGTCGTGAGCGCCCTCGGCGACAGGCGGAAGGAGGCTGGACGCCGGCCCGCGGATGCTCGAATCGAGCCCGCGGATCGCCTTCGCATGGCTTCGCGCTGGAGCATGATCCCGAACCGAAGGTCAGCGAAGCAAAAAGTCGCGGACTTTTCGGACAAGGATCATGCGGCAAACCCTGGCCTCGGCATGCCTGGCGGTTGGTCCTTCACGGGGAGAGGACTGGGGTGAGCGGCGGCGCAAGCCTCTGAAGCGATTGCCATGAGGTTGAAAGGGCAGCTTCCGATGTGTATGTTTTGGCGGTCTATACACACGGGCGACACCGATGCGCACGAATATTGAAATCGACGACGACCTGATGGCCGAAGCCATGCAGGCATCCGGCAAACGCACGAAGAAAGAGACCGTCGAGCAAGCACTCGAGCTCCTGGTGCGCATGCGCGGCCAGGAAACGCTGAGGGAACTCCGTGGAAAGGTCGAATGGGAGGGTGACCTCGACGCCATGCGGCGCGACAGATGATCCTTGTCGACACATCTGTATGGGTCGATTATCTGGCCGGTCGAGGGTCGCCGAAGGGCCGGGTGCTGCATGCTTCGCTCGGCCAGGTCGAGTTCGCAATGGGCGACCTTATCCTGGCGGAAGTGCTGCAGGGCATCCGGGAAGGGCCCGCGCTAAGAGAGCTGGAGCTCAGGATAAGGGCCTTCCGCGTCCTGCCGCTGTGCGGGGAAGCGATCGCGCGCGCGGCAGCCGCCAATTACCGCCGTCTTCGATCGAAGGGCATAACCGTTCGCGGAACCATCGACGTCATCATCGCCACCTGGTGCATCGAGAACGGCGTACCCCTGTTGCACAACGATCGCGATTTCGTCGCCATGGAATCCGAACTCGGGCTGAAGGCATATAGTCGCCCGGCCTGAACGGCGCCAAACGCGCTCCGTCACGCGAACGCCCTGCCCTCCTCGGTGCGCTGGAAATAAACGAGGTCGAGCGGTACGCCTGCTTTCCCAAGCATTGTCAGGATCGTGTGCATCTGGCCGCGATGATGCGCATGGTGGTTGAACAAATGCGCCAGCGCCGGCGCCAGCCGCTGCGAGACGGTACGTACGTCGGTGACGGTGATGTAGGTGAAGCGGCCGGCCAGCTGTTTTTCGCTCAGGCTGCCGATCCATGCGAGCAGGCGGTCGTCCTCGGCAACGCGCGCCTTCTGCAGCGGCGCAAACTCACGGTGCAGGATGGCATCGAGTGCGGCCGGCGCGTCGCCTTCGCCGGTGAAGCGCTTCAGCCAGATGCGGTCCGTCGCCAGCAGGTGGTTGAGCGTGCCCATCCCCGACTTGAAGAAAGCGCCGGTGTCCCGGTTGAACTCCTCCTCCGTCAGTTCGGACGCGGCCGCGTAGATACGCTGATTGGCCCAACGGTTGTAGGCGGCGAACATGGTGAAATGCTGCTTCATCGGCTTCCTTTTGCCATCGATGCGGCGAAAATGGAAATTCCTCCTAACCTCTCAGCCGCGGAGCGCCAATGACCATTCTCCTTTACGAACTCGCCGGCCGCGATGCCGGGCGCCCGTTCAGCCCGCATTGCTGGAAGACGGTGATGTCGCTTGCTCACAAGGGCCTTGATTTCGAGCGCCGGAGCGTGCCGTTCACCCAGGTCGGCGGCGTCGAAGGTGGCGCCTCCAGGACCGTGCCGATCCTGCGCGACGGCGACAGGGTGGTGTCGGACTCCTTCGCTATCGCCGTCTACCTTGACGAAGCCTATCCAGACCGGCCCAGCCTGTTCGGCGGGCCGGGCGGTGTGGCGACTGCGCGCTTCATGGAGCGCTGGTCGCAATTGACCCTCCACTCCTATCTGGGCGCCGCCGCGCTGCTCGACATCCATGCCCTGCTCGCCCCGACTGACCAGGCCTATTTTCGCGACAGCCGTGAAAAGCGTTTCGGCAAGTCGCTGGAAGAGGTACCGGTCGACCGAGAGCAGAAGCTCGGCGCCTTCCGCGCCGCGCTGGAGCCGCTGCGCAGCACCCTGACCTACCAGCCGTTCGTCGGCGGGCAGACGCCGCTGTTTGCCGACTACATCGTGTTCGGCGCGCTGCAGTGGGCGCGCATCGCTTCGCCATTCCAGGTACTCGCCGAAGACGATCCGGTCGCCGGCTGGTTCGGGCGCTGCCTCGACCTGCACGACGGCATTGGCAGGCGGGTCGCTGCCGCCTGAGCGAGGCGCGGCCCCTTGGCAATGCGGCGGCCTGCCTGTATAGGCACCGCCACTTCCCCACCGATGGACAAGGATACGTCATGGCGATCGAACGCACGTTCTCGATGATCAAACCCGACGCGACCCGGCGCAATCTCACCGGCGCGATCACCAAGATGCTCGAGGACGCCGGCCTGCGCGTCGTCGCGTCGAAGCGCGTGTGGATGAGCCGCCGCGAGGCCGAAGGCTTTTACGCCGTGCACAAGGAACGCCCGTTCTTCGGCGAACTGGTCGAGTTCATGTCCTCGGCCCCGACCATCGTGCAGGTGCTGGAAGGGGAAAACGCCATCGCCCGGAACCGCGAAGTGATGGGCGCCACCAACCCGGCCAATGCCGCCGAGGGCACCATCCGCAAGGTGCACGCGCTGTCGATCGGCGAAAACTCGGTGCACGGCTCCGACGCCGCCGAGACCGCGGCCCAGGAAATCCGCTACTGGTTCTCCGATACCGAAATCGTCGGCTGATCCGGATTTCGTAACGTTAACGCGGCGTCGACTACGACGCCGCGTTAACGTTATCTTCACCATCTTCTTGCCGTCTAGCTGCGGATGTTGCACTGAAACCTCCTGACCACATTCGGGAGGTTGCCGTGGCCGTCGTGAAGTTGGGCGTTGCGAATCCGAGCGGCCAGCAACTGGCTGGCAGCCTTCCCGAAGCGCTTTCGCTTTCCGGATGGACGCTGACGAATTTTCCGGGCGGAATGACCTTCACCGCCCCGGCTTCGTCGCCGCCGATCGTGCCGAGCAAGGTTTCGGTGACGCTCGACGCGGCCAACAATGTAACCGCGCTCAGCTACGACTCGAGCTACATCCACTCGACTCTGCCGCAGTTCCAGGCAACTGGCCTGTCGGTCCCCAGGGCGACCCTGCTCGCAAATCTCGCCAACATCATGCCCGTCGTGCTGGCCGGCAACGACACGATCACCGGCAACAATTTCGCCAACACGCTCAACGGACTCGGCGGTAACGACGTCATCCGGGGCCTTGGCGGCGACGACAAGCTCAGCGGCGGCGAAGGCAACGACACGCTCGACGGCGGCGACGGCACCGATACCTTGCTGGGCGGCAACGGCAACGACGTACTGCTGCCGGGCCTGAACAAGGATGGCGGAAAGCAGGAGACCGTCGACGGCGGCGCGGGCTCGGACACGATTTCGTTCAAGGACCATCCCAACGCCGTTTCCGTCAGCCTGCTGACCGGCATCGCGCTCGGTACCGGAACCAACGCCAGGCTGATCTCGATCGAGAACGTCGGAGGCTCCTCCCACGACGACTCCATCGGCGGTTCCAACGGCGACAATGTGCTGAATGGCGGCGACGGCAACGACATTATCGACGGTTTCGGTGGCAACGACCGCATTCACGGCGGCGCGGGCAACGACACGCTGCGCGGCGGCGAAGGCAACGACAGTGTGCTTGGCGGCGAAGGCAACGACATTCTTCGTGGCGAAAAGGGCGCCGATGCGCTGGACGGAGGCGCAGGCCGGGATCTGGCCACCTACTCGAATTCCGGTGCCGCCGTCGTCGTCAACCTGACGTCCGGCCTCGGCTCCGGCGGCGACGCCCAGGGCGATACCCTCACCGGCATCGAGAACGTCAATGGCAGCGATTTCAACGATACGCTGATCGGATCGACGAGCGCCAACACGCTCAACGGCGGGCGCGGCGACGATTCGATGTTCGGCCAGGGCGGCAACGACACGCTCATGGGCAATGACGGCAATGACGCGCTGTTCGGCGGCGATGGCAACGACATATTGGCCGGCGCCAACGGCAATGACGGCATCTTCGGCGAGGCCGGTATCGATACGATCTATGGCGGCGACGGCAACGACTACATCGAGGGCGGCGACGGCGACGACGTGATCTGGGGCGACGCTGGCAACGACAACATCCAGGCGGGCGCGGGCAACGACTTCGTCGTACTGGGTGCGGGCGACGACAATTTCACGCTCGGCGCCGGCGCGGATCTCGTACGCTTCGACTTCGGTAATGGCAGGGACACCATCACCGACTTCGGCAACGGCGCCGACCAGATCGACTTCACCTGGACCAATGTGACGCTGGCGCAGTTGCAGGCCGGCACGACCCAGACGTCCGAGGGCGTCCTGATACAGCTTGGCACCGGCTCGATCCTGCTGGTCGGGCTGGCGGTGTCGCAGCTGGAGTGGAACTCGGACTTCGTCTTCGCCTGAGAACGGCGTGCAGAAATCGCTCGATAAAAACGCCAGCTCAGGCGAGCCGCCTTACGTCACCCGCGTCCTTCGCCGCCGCGGTTGGATAGAACAGGCCCGCGAAAGCTTCGGCCGGCAGCGCCCGGCTGTAGAGATGGCCTTGCAGGTAATCGCAGCCGAAGGCGCGCAGGAATGCCTCCTGCCGCACGTTCTCGACGTGCTCCGCCACTGACTTGAGCCCGAGCGTGCGGGCCATCGCGAGAATGGTCTTGACCAGCGCCCGGTCGCCGTCGGTGCTTTCGATGTCGGCGACGAAACCGCCGTCGATCTTGATCTCGTCGAACGGCAGTTGCTTGAGATAGGCCAGCGACGAATAGCCCGTACCGAAATCGTCGAGCGACAGGCGCACGCCGAGTTCCTTCACCTCAGCCATGCGCCGGTGCACCAGCTGATGGTCCTTCGCCATCACATGCTCGGTCAGTTCGAACGTCAGCATGCGCGGGTCGACCTCGTGCCGACGCACGATGTCTCGCACCATCGCGACAAAACCGTCGCTGGCAAAGGACTGGACGCTGACATTGACGGCCAGGCGCAGGTGACTCATCGCCGAGCGGGCGCTCCATCCGGCCAGGGCGGCGAACGCCGCGTTGAACACGAAGCGGGTCAGCTCGTCGTTGAGGCCGCACTGCTCCGCCAGCGGCACGAACTGGTCCGGCCGCATCTCGCCACGCCGCGGATGGCGCCACCGCACAAGCGCCTCGGCGCCGGTGACGCGTCCGGTAAAGTCCACCTGCGGCTGGAAATGCAGGTCGAGTTCGTTCATGCCGAGCGCACCGCGCAGTTCGGCGAGAATTTCAAAGCGCTCGGATTCGCGGTGCATTCTGGCCGGATCGAGCAGCGCCATGCCGTTTCGGCCAGACGTCTTGGCCTGGTACATGGCGATGTCGGCGCGCTTAAGAAGCTCGTCGGCACGGTTGCTGCTTCCGTCGAACACGACCACGCCGACGCTGGCCGAGCCGAAATGGCGCAGATCGCCGAGTTCGAAGGCGCGGCTCAGTTCTGCAAGCACACGATTTCCGATGGCGATTGCCCGCGCGCTCGCCGCTGCTTCGTCCCGCCCCGCTTCCTCCACGACGATAACGAACTCATCGCCGCCGATGCGCGCGACCATGTCACGCGACGACACGCATCCGCGGAGGCGGCCGGCGACCTGCGCCAGCAGGCTGTCCCCGACGTCGTGGCCCTGCGTATCGTTCAGCGTCTTGAAGTTGTCGAGATCGACATACAGTAGCGCGCCTTGCATGCCGGTGCGTTCGGCATTGGCGACCGCGTCGCCCATGCGTTTGAGGAACATGCGGCGGTTGGGTAGTTTGGTCAGCGGATCGTAATAGGCGAGTTCCTCGATCTCCATCTCCTGGCGCTTGCGCACCGAGATGTCGGCGATGTAGCCGTACCAATGGATTTCGTCGTTCACCGCCTCGGTATGGGCGCTGATGCAGACCCATTTGTCGGCGCCGTCGCGGGTACGTATCCGAAACTCGCAGTTCCACTGCGACAGCTCGTCGGCTGATTTGACGAGGCTGGCCAGATAGCTGGCACGATACTCTTCAAACACCAGGTCGGTGAAGGCACTCGAGTTGGCAAGCATCTCGGCGAGCGGAATGCCGCTGATGCGAGACGATCCCTCGGTGATCATCAGCGTGTCGTACTGGCCATCGCCCCGTCGTACGAAGTGGAACAAGCCGACCGGCAGCCGTTCCGTCAGCTTGCTGAAACGCTCCTCGAGCGCCAGGCGCTCGATCGTTTCCGTGATTTCTCGCACCGAACCTTCGTAGTACAGCGGCCTGCCGCTTCTGACATGGCGCACGAGGCGCGCCGACTCGGTGATCCAGATTCGCTCGCGCGTCTTGTGCCGATAGATTTCGGACACGAAGTCCTCGACCTTGCCGTCACGGTGCAGGATGGCGCGAAACTGGTCGCGCCGCTGCGGATCGACATACCATTCCTTGGCGATGTCGGTGACGCCGGCCAGCATCTCGGTCTCGTTCGAGTAGCCGTTCAGCTTTACCAGCGCCTTGTTGGCGCTGAGCTGCCGTCCCTCTGGCGACGAGCGGTAAATGCCTTCCGACAGATTTTCGATCAGCTCGCCGCTGTTCTTGCGTTCTTCCCGATAGAGATGGCGGAGCCGCCGGAACCGGATGGCCAGGCCGACGAGCAGCAACGAAAGCACCATGCTCGTCGTCGCAAGCAAAACCGTGCCCGTGCCGAGATCGCTCAAAGAACCCAACGCTACGCCCACAGGTACCGCCACCTGTGTCGTCATACGCCAAGGACATTAAAGATAGTCTAATCAGTACGATGGGATCGCCGGTCAGGCCACGTCAGGGCGAGTTCCGCCAACGGTCAGCCGCGTCGTCGTCGGTCGATTTGGCTTCCACCCACTCCCCGACACTCCCGTCGCGACGATGCTCCTTCTTCCAGAAGGGCGCGCGCGTCTTCAGATAATCCATCACGAACGACGCCGCATGGAACGCCGCCTCGCGATGCGACGAAGCGGCGACCACCAGCACGATGTTGCCACCCGGCTCGATGCGGCCGTGGCGATGAATGGCGGTGAGGCCGGTGAGCGGCCAGCGCTGCGCGGCCTGCAGGGCGATGCGGCCGATCTCGGCCTCCGCCATGCCAGGATAATGTTCGAGCTCGAGCGCGGCGAGCGCACCGGCCTCGTCTCGGCAGAGGCCGGTGAATGTGACAACGGCGCCGACATCTCCACGCCCGCGTGACAACCGGTCGATCTCGGCGGCGATGTCGAAATCCTCGCGCTGGATGCGCACCAGCGGCTCGACGGCGGCAGTCATCGCTAGCCGCCGGTCATCGGCGGAAACAGCGCGATCTCGCGCGCGCCCGCCAGCGTTTCCTTGTGGTCGACATGTTCCTGATTGATGGCCACGCGGATCGCTTCGGGGTACTGCAGCGCATTGGCATATTCGTCGCCACGGCCGCGCAGCCAGGTCAGCAGCGCCTTGACCGATGTGACCTCGGCCGGCAGCACCACGTCCTCCTCGGCGCGGCCGATACGCTCGCGCACCCAGGCGAAATAAATGAGCTTGACGGGTTCGGCGGTCATTCGTCGACGATGTGCTTCAGGCCGGCTCGGAAATAGTCGTACCCGGTATATAGGGTCAGCACCGCCGAAATCCAAAGCAATACGATGCCGATCTGCGTCCAGTAGGGCAAGATCTTGTCACCGGACGGGCCGAGCAGCAGGAACGCGATGGCGACCATCTGCGTCGTCGTCTTCCACTTGGCCAACTGCGTGACCGGCACGCTGACTTTCAGCTCGGCAAGGTATTCGCGCAGGCCCGACACCAGAATCTCACGGCACAGGATGATGATCGCCGCCCACAGCGACCAGCCGGCGATGGTCCGGTCGGTGTCGGCGGCAAGCAGGATCAGGCAGGTGGAGACCAGAAGCTTGTCGGCGATCGGATCGAGCATGCGGCCGATGTTCGAGGTCTGCTGCCAGGCGCGCGCAAGATAGCCGTCGAAATAATCGGTGATGCTGGCAAGGGCAAAAATCGCCAGCGCGCTCCAGCGGGCAAAGTCGCTGGATTGCAGCCGCCCCTCGAAGAAAAAGCACAAAACCACCAGCGGGACCGCGAGAATCCGCCCGTAGGTCAGCATGTTGGGGAGATTGAACGCGCGCCTGGCCATGTCTTCCGTCGTAACCGTCAAGCCGTACTCAAATCAGATGGAGTTGTGGGGGGTCAACTGGCCAAATCGGCTGGACCAGACCACGACGCAGCCAAACCCATCAATTCTCATGAAAATGATTGTAGACGACGCGAGCGACCGACTCGGAAATGCCGTCGACCGCCATCAGGTCATCGATCGCTGCACGACTGACCGCCTTGGCGGTGCCGAAATGCATCAGCAGCGCCCGCTTGCGGCCGGGGCCGATACCGGCGATCTCGTCGAGCGGGTTGCGGGTCATCTCCTTCTTGCGGCGCGCCCGGTGCGAACCGATGGCGAAGCGGTGTGCCTCGTCCCGCAGCCGCTGCACGAAATAGAGCACGGGGTCTCGCACTGGCAGGGTGAACGAGTCGCGGCCCGGCGGGAAAAAGCGCTCGCGGCCCGCGTCGCGATCGACGCCCTTGGCGACGCCGATGGCGGTGACGCGGTCGGTTATCCCGAGATCGACGAGGATCTGCCGCACCGCCGACATCTGGCCCTGTCCGCCGTCGATGAAGATCACGTCCGGCCATGCCGGAAAAGCCGAGCCGACCACCTCGTCGTCGTCAGCCTCGGCGACCATCTCTCCTCCGCCGGTCTCGCGCTCCTCCTTGAGCAGCCGCGAGAAGCGGCGTTCCATCACCTCGCGCATCATGCCGAAATCGTCGCCGGGGGTGATGTCGGTCGAGCGGATGTTGAATTTTCGGTACTGGTTCTTCACGAAGCCTTCCGGCCCCGCGACGACCATCGCGCCGACCGCGTTGGTACCCATGATGTGCGAGTTGTCGTAGACCTCGATGCGTACCGGCGCCTTGGCCAGGCCGAAGGTTTCGCGCAAGCCGTCGAGCAACCGCGCCTGGGTCGAGGTCTCGGCCAGCCGGCGGGCGAGCGCCTCGCGGGCGTTCTGCAAGGCGTGATCGACGAGATCCTTCTTCTCGCCCCGCTTCGGCACGCTGATCGACACCTTGTGGCCGGCCCTGGTCGACAGCGCCTGTTCGAGCAGTGTCTGCTCTTCCACCTCCTGCGCCAGCAGGATGGTCCGCGGGCTCGGTTTGTCGTCGTAGAACTGGGCAAGGAAGGAGCCCAGCACCTCGCCGCCTTCGAGCGCCGGGTCGGCCTTGGGGAAATAGGCCCGGTTGCCCCAGTTCTGGCCGGTGCGGAAGAAGAAGACCTGTATGCAGACCTGCCCGCCGTCCTGGTAGAGCGCGAAGACGTCGGCCTCCTCGACCGATTGCGGGTTGATGCCCTGGTGGCTCTGCACGTGCGACAAAGCCGCCAGGCGGTCGCGGTATACGGCGGCCCGCTCGAAATCGAGGTCGTCCGATGCCAACTGCATGGCAGCGCCGATCTGCGTCTTCACCTTCTGGCTGCGGCCGGACAGAAAATCCTTCGCCTCGCCGACCAGTTCGGCGTAGTCGTCGACCGAGACCTCGCCGGTGCATGGCCCGGAACAGCGTTTGATCTGGAACAGCAGGCACGGCCGCGTACGCGTCTCGAACACCGAATCGGTGCAGGTGCGCAGCAGGAAGGCGCGCTGCAGCGCGTTGATGGTGCGCCCGACCGCGCCCGCGGAGGCGAACGGCCCGAAATAATCGCCCTTGCGCGAACGCGCGCCGCGGTGCTTGAAGATGCCGGGCGCGGCATGGTCGCCGGTGACGACGATATACGGGAACGACTTGTCGTCGCGCAGCAGCACGTTGAAACGTGGCCGCAAACGCTTGATCAGATTGGCTTCGAGCAGCAGCGCCTCGATCTCGGTGCGCGTCACCACGAACTCCATGGTGACGGTCTCGCGCACCATCCGGCCGATGCGGTTGGTGTGGAAGCGGCCCTGCGCGTAGTTGGTGACGCGCTTTTTCAGGCTGCGCGCCTTGCCGACGTAGAGTGTGTCACCGGCGGCGTTCATCATGCGGTAGACGCCGGGCGCATTGGGCAGGCGCTTGACCAGCGTCTGGATGACGTCGGCGCCGACCTTGCCGTCGGCGTCGCCGCGATGCGGGCTCCAGTCGATCGCCGTGAAAGGCAAGTCAGGACCGTCCAGCGACGCCGGCTCTGCGACGACGTCGTCCTCCTCGTCGAGGTCGGCGTCCGGCAGGTAGCCGGCGACATCGTCGGCTGCCACATCCTTCCTGGGGATCGGCGGCATCCTGACCGAGGGTGCGCTGGGACTCATTCGGCTATGCCTGACACGTCCGGTGTCTGCCACGCAAGGTGCTGGCCGCCGTCCAGCGCGATCATCTGGCCGGTGATCGATCGCGCCTGCCAGAGATAGCGGATCGTCGCGCCGAACTCTGACGGCGCCGGACCGCGCTTCAACAGCAGGCCGTCGACCTGCGCGGCGAAATCGCTCGACTGCTGGCGCGCACTGGCAAAGCTCGGGCCAGGCCCGATGGCGTTGACGCGGATGCGCGGCGCCAGCGCCTGCGCCATGGTGCGCGTCGCCGTCCACAACGCCGACTTCGACAGCGTGTAGGAAAAATAGAGCGGCGTCGGCTTGAGCACGCGCTGGTCGATGATGTTGACCACCAGCCCTTCCGCCGCCGGCGCCAAGGTTTTGGCGAACGAACGCGTCAGTGCCACCGGCGCCTTTACGTGGATGGCGAAATGCCGGTCCCAGGCCTGCCAGTCGACGTCCGCGAGTTCGTCCTTGTCGAAGATCGAGGCGTTGTTGACGACGATGGACAGCGGCCCGATCGCCCGACCTGCCGCAACGACCAGTTCGCCGGCAGCGTTCGGATCGGTCAGGTCGGCGGTGACCACAACGGCGCGGCCGCCGGCGCGCACGATCGCCGCTGCCAGCGCATCCGCCTCGTCGCGCGAGCGATTGCAGTGAATGGCCACGCCGAAACCGTTGCGGGCGAGGTCTTCCACGATGGCGCGGCCGACGCGCCGGGCGCCGCCTGTCACCAGCACGTTTGTCATAGGCTCAATCAATTTTTCGATCCTGAATGCCGCCGGCGACAAGCTTCTCGACAGACACCGTTAAAAGTTTACCGATCATTCGCTCATCGGGCAGGAATGTGGCGCTCTAACCAAGACCGCTCGCCGCAGACGGCGGAATCCACGCGCCGGGAATGCCTATATAGGGCTCAGGAACCCTTGCACCAAGCGGCTTGCGACCCGTTTGGGCAACGCTGCTGACAGCAGCTGTTGCGGCAGGGCAACGCCGGAATTCGGCCGTATTGGCGCCGGCGAATCATCAAACTTATGGTGCGCTGCGGCCGCATTTCAGCACGACATTCGGAACGGTGGAGCCCCCTGCCCGTTCCTCCCGCCTCGGGCGGGGCTCTTCGCGAACGAAACCACAGCGTTGCGTATCCTGTGGGTAAGGAGAATACGAATGTCTGCCATACTTAAATTCGCCCGCCCGGTCGCGGCGCTCGGTCTCGCCACGCTGCTCGGCGTCGGCGCCGCGCAGGCCGCGGACGTCGTCCAGGACGTGCCGGAGCCTTCCGTTCCGATGGAACAGCCGCCGGTCGCCAGCTGGACCGGCGCCTATGCCGGTGTCACCGCCGGCTACGGCTTCGCCGGGCGCTCGCATGACGACACCGCCGGCAACAAGATCGACACCGACGGCTTCGTCGGCGGCGGTTTCCTCGGCTACAACTACGACACGGGCGGCGGCATCGTCGCCGGCGTCGAGGGTGACGTCGGATACAGCGGTGTCGAAGGCGACAATGCCGGCACAAAGGTGAAGGGCGGCGTCGACGGCTCGCTGCGCGCCCGCCTCGGCTACACCGTCACCCCGGACATGCTCGGCTACGTCACCGCCGGTGGCGCGGCGAAGCGCATGTCGGTCGAGATGGGCGGCGACAAGGATTCCCAGACGCAGCTCGGCTGGACCGCCGGCGTCGGTACCGACGTCAAGCTGACCGAAAAAGTGTTCGGCCGTGTCGAGTACCGCTACACCGACTACGGCAGCGAGAATTTCGACGTCGGCGGCAGCTCGCACAAGGTCGACGCCAAGGACCACCGCGTGACCGTAGGCCTCGGCCTTCAGTTCTGATCGGCACCGAATGCAAAGCAAAAGCAAGAGGCCGGGCAAGACGCCCGGCCTCTTGCATTTGGGCGCGGGATGCGCCGCCTCACCTGCCTGAACAGTTGTCATCATTCGCTCACCAGTCCGTCCCAATTGAGCCGCGTTCGAGCGCGACTGTCCGGCGGCGGTGAAGGGATGATTCGATGATGAAGACCGCCCTGGTGGCAATGACGGTGATGGGCTGCGACTGCGACGCCCGGCTTTGCGAATTCATCGCCGAGACGCCGCCGCAATTCGCGACAGTCACCGAGTGCGAGGCGGCGATGAAGGCGCAGATCGTGCGTCACGACAATTTCGACTATCCGCTGATTTCCGGCATCTGCCGCAGCGCGCCGGCTGAGCCGGCCCGGCTTGCCGACGCCTCCGACCTGCATTTCGACACATCGCCGCCGTCCCCCGCCACGCGCTCCCCGGACATGATGGCCACGCTCTACGGCGAGGTCGTCGGCGGCAGCCGGTTCGTGTTTCGTCGCACCGGCGACGGTTATGCACTGCTCACCGGTGGCCTCGGCCGCGTCAGGGCAGAAGCCGCCGGGCTGCTTCAGTCGGCCACGACGCTGCTGCTGCCGGGTTACTGAGCCTCCGCGCCTCGCCAGGTGGCTATGATAACGCTCAGGATGATCTCGACGCCCCGATCGAAATCCGCTGCGCTGAGCGCCATGCCGTCGCCGACATCCGGCACATGCACGAAACCGCTCATCGACGGCGCAAAACCGTCGCATGCCTTCGCCAGCGACAGGGTAAGCACGGCATTGCAGAGATAACCGCCGGCGTCGTCCGACCAGCTTGCGGGCAGCCCTGCCGCCGTCAGCGCCGCGTGAATGTCCCCAAGCGGCAAAGTCGCGGCCAGTATCTCCGGCCCGGCGCAGATCGGCCCGTCCGCAGGCACCACACCGCGATTATCCGGCTTGGCAGCAATAAGCCGGTTGCGCGCCTGCCGCTCCAGCCGGAAGCCGCCGCATTCGGCGGCAAGGCCGAAATGCAACGCGATGTCCGGCTGGAATGCGGCGGCGATCGCGGTGAGCCGTGGTCCGACCGAGGCGTAGTCGACCGGCAGCACCTCGGCGCGGAAGTCGATGGTGCCGAGCGACGGCGGTTTTTCCCGCATGCGCGTCACCAGCGCCTCGGTCGGGTTTACCGGGGCGCCGGGAAACGGCTCGAAACCGGTGACGAGAATGCGCGGCGGGCGTGTCGTTACGCCTGCCGCCGTCATGCTTACGCCGGCTTCCTGTCGGCCACGACGCGCAGCGACAGCTCGCGCAATTGCGTCGGCGTTGCCGCCGAAGGCGCGTTCATCAGGAGGTCGTAGGCCTGCTGGTTCATCGGGAACACCGTCACCTCGCGCAGGTTCTTCGCGCCGACGAGCAGCATGACGATGCGGTCGATGCCGGCCGCCATGCCGCCATGCGGCGGCGCGCCATACTGGAAGGCGCGATAGAGGCCGCCGAAACGCTCCTCCACCGTGGCGCGGTCGAGGCCGACGATCTCGAAGGCCTTCACCATCGTTTCCGGCAGGTGGTTGCGGATGCCGCCCGAGGCGATCTCGAAGCCGTTGCAGACCATGTCGTACTGGAACGCCTTGATCGACAGCGGGTCCTGGCCGGACAGCGCCTCCAGGCCGCCCTGCGGCATGGAGAACGGGTTGTGGCCGAAGTCCACGCGCTTCTCGTCCTCGTTCCACTCGTAGAACGGGAAGTCGATGATCCAGCACAGCGCATAGCGCTCGCGGTCGACAAGGTTCAGCTCCTCGCCGGCGCGGGTGCGCGCTGCGCCCGCGAACGACACGAATTTCTTCGGGTCGCCGGCGACGAAGAAGGCAGCGTCACCCTCCCCCAGGCCGAGCTGAACGCGGATCGCCTCGGTACGCTCCTCGCCGATATTCTTGGCGATCGGCCCAGCGCCTTCAAGCTTGTCGCCCTCCTTGCGCCAGAAGATGTAGCCGAGGCCTGGCTGGCCTTCACCCTGCGCCCACGAATTCATGCGGTCGCAGAAGGCGCGGCTGCCGCCGGTGCGCGCGGGAATGGCCCACACCTCGGCCTTCGGGTCATTGGCGAGGATGCCAGCGAACACCTTGAAGCCGGAGCCGCGGAAATGCTCGGACACCGCCTGCATCTCGATCGGGTTGCGCAGGTCCGGCTTGTCGGAGCCGTATTTGCGCATGGCGACGTCATAGGCGATGCGCGGAAACTGTTGGGTCACCGGCTTGCCGTCGGCGAACGCCTCGAAGACGCCGCGCAGCACCGGCTCCATGGTGCCGAGCACGTCGTCCTGCTCGACGAAGCTCATCTCCAGGTCGAGCTGGTAGAACTCGCCCGGCAGGCGGTCGGCGCGCGGGTCCTCGTCGCGGAAGCACGGCGCGATCTGGAAATAACGGTCGAAGCCGGACACCATGATCAGCTGCTTGTACTGCTGCGGCGCCTGCGGCAGCGCGTAGAACGTGCCGGGGTGGATGCGGCTCGGCACCAGGAAGTCGCGCGCGCCCTCCGGCGAGGACGCCGTCAGGATCGGCGTCGAGAATTCGGTGAACCCCGCCTCGCCCATGCGCCTGCGCATCTCGGCGATGATCTTCGTGCGCGTCACGATGTTCCTATGCAAAGTCTCGCGGCGCAGGTCGAGGAACCGGTATTTCAGCCGGATGTCTTCTGGGTAGTCCGGCTCGCCGAACACCGGCAGCGGCAGTTCCTTGGCCGCCGACAGCACCTCGATCTCGCTGGCATAGAGCTCGATTTCGCCGGTCGGCATGGTCTTGTTGACGGTGTCGGCCGTGCGCGCCTTGACCTCGCCGTCGACGCGGATGACCCATTCGCCGCGCACCGTCTCGGCCGCCTTGAAGGCGGGCGAATCGGGGTCGGCGACGATCTGCGTGATGCCGTAATGGTCGCGCAGGTCGATGAACAGCAGCCCGCCATGGTCGCGGACGCGATGGACCCAGCCCGACAGGCGGGCGGCCTGCCCGACCTCGGACTTTCTCAGTTGTGCGCAGGTGTGGCTGCGGTAGCGGTGCATGATCGGCATTCCGGCGAAGGATTTTTCGGAACGGGCCGGCGCCGGAGGCGCTTCGCCCGAAATTCGCGCGGAAAAGCGCATGCGAGGGGTGGTTTGTCAAGGCAAAGCAGGTTGTGGACCAAACCGTGTCGGTTTTGCTGCTGGCAATGGCATGTTGGTGTGGTTCATACAGGCTGGAGCAGCCCGCAGAGTTTCGATGTCCGCCATCCGCCCGCTCATCCCCCTGCTCGTCGCCGCGGCCATCCTGCTTGGCGGCAATGGCCTGCAGGGCACGCTGATCGCGTTGCGCGGCGCTCAGGAAGGGTTCGCGCCGCCGGTGATCGGCTTCATCGGCACCGCCTATTTCGGCGGCTTCCTGCTCGGCTGCCTGGCGGTCGGCCGTATCATGAAGTCGGTCGGCCATGTCCGCTCCTTCGCCGCGCTGGCGGCGATCGCCTCGGCCGGCACGCTGCTCCTGGTGCTCATCATAGACCCGGTCGTGTGGGCGCTGATCCGCTTCGCCTCCGGCTTCTGCTTCGCCGGCCTGTTCACCGTCATCGAGGCCTGGCTGAACGCGGGCGCGGCAAATGAGCACCGCGGCCGGGTGCTGGCGCTTTACCGCATGGTCGACATCGGCTCGGTCACCGGCGCGCAGTTCCTCATCCCGCTGTTCGGCGCCGACGGCTTCACCATTTTCGCCATCATGTCGATGATGATCACGCTGTCGCTGGTGCCGGTCTCGCTCGGCGACCGCTCCAACCCGACGGTGCCGGAGGACGTGAAGCTCGACCTTGCGCGGGTGTTCCGCATCTCGCCGCTCGGCTGCATCGGCTGCGTCGCCGTCGGCCTCACCAACAGTTCGTTCCGCACGCTGTCGCCGGTCTACGCCGAAGAGATCGGCATGTCGGTCACCGATGTGGTAACCTTCGTCAGCGTCGGCATCGTCGGCGGCGCGCTGATCCAGTACCCGCTGGGCTACCTCTCCGACCGCTGGGATCGCCGCCTGGTGCTTTTGGGCTCCACGCTTGGCGCACTGGCGACGGCGCTGGCGCTCGTTTTCCTTGCTGGTACAGGCACAGCCGCCAATCTGCTGCTGGTCTTCGTCTTCGGCTCGTTCGCCATGCCGCTCTATTCTTTGTCGGCCGCGCATGCCAATGACCGCGCCGGCAAGGGCGACTTCGTCGTCGTCAATGCCGCCCTGATGCTGTTTTATTCGCTGGGCGCCGTCGGCGGCCCGTTCTCGGCGTCCTTCGCCATGGAACGCTTCGGCCCGTCGGCGCTTTTCGGCTTCATCGCGGCGATCTATGTCGTCTTCATCGGGATTATCTTATATCGTATGATCGTTCGCTCCAGCGTTCCGGCCGAACGTCGCGGCCATTTCGTGGCGCTGCTCAGGACTTCGACCATTTTTGCCCGCTTGACCCGCGGTGTCGGAAAATCGGAAGGAAAGTAGAACCGGACGGCCGTCAGCCGACGGCGCTTGACGAAAACCGCATTCGGCGGGAAACCCAGTCGCAATCCTGATCAAAGATATTTTATGCACGTCATTACAACAAACGCCGAACTCGAAACCGTCGTCTCAGCCCTCTCGGGATCAGACTTCATCACAATCGACACGGAGTTCATCCGCGAGACCACCTACTGGCCCGAGCTCTGCCTGATCCAGATGGCGGCGCCCGGCGTCACCGCGCTCGTCGACCCCCTCGCCGCCGGCCTCGATCTGACGCCGTTCTTTGCGCTGATGGCCAACGAGGCGGTACTCAAGGTCTTCCATGCGGCGCGCCAGGATATCGAGATCATCCACCATCTCGGCCGCCTCATCCCGCACCCGGTGTTCGACACGCAGGTGGCCGCCATGGTCTGCGGCTTCGGCGACAGCGTCTCCTACGACCAGCTGGTGCAGAAGGTCACCGGCGCGCATATCGACAAGTCGTCGCGCTTCACCGACTGGCGGCACCGGCCGCTGTCCGACAAGCAGCTCACCTACGCGTTGGCCGACGTCACCCACCTCATCGCCGTCTATCAGCACCTCGCTGCCGAACTCGAGCGGGAGAAGCGCAGCCATTGGCTCAACGAGGAAATGGACGTCCTCACCTCGATCGAGACCTATGATCCGGATCCGGAGGACGCCTGGAAGCGACTGAAGATGCGGCTGCGCAAGCCGCAGGAATTGGCCGTGCTGCAGGCGGTAGCCGCCTGGCGCGAACGCGAGGCGCGCGAAAAGAACGTGCCCCGCGGCCGCGTCATCAAGGACGACGCCATCTTCGAGATCGCCCAGCAGCAGCCGCGCGACGCGGCCGCGCTGGCGCGGCTGCGCACGATCCCGAAAGGCTGGGAGCGTTCGGCCACCGCCGGCACGCTGATGCAGGTCGTGAACGCCGCGCTCGACGTGCCGAAGGACCAGATGCCGCGCCTGCCGAAGGCGGCGCAAGCACCGGAAGGCTCGAGCGCCGCCGCCGAACTGCTCAAGGTCTTGCTGCGTCAGGTCGCGGAAAAAGAAGGCGTCGCCGCCAAAGTTCTGGCCTCCGGCGACGACATCGACCGCATCGCCGCCGAGGGCGAGGAAGCCGATGTGCCCGCTATGCATGGCTGGCGACGCCAGGTGTTCGGCGACCTCGCCGCGAAACTGGTGCGTGGCGAGATCGCGCTCAAGTTCGACCGCCGCAAGGTCGCGGTGTTCGATCTGGGGAGATAGCCGCGAAGGCTTCGTCGAGCTACCGCGGCACTGGGGGGACTGATCCTCCGTCAAAGTGCCTGTCTGTTGAAATCACTTTAAAAGTGATACATTAAATCGTGCGGATCGTTTGGACGAACCGAAGAGGCAGAGCAATATCGCCAAGCATGGCTTGGATTTTGCAGACCTTTCGCTTGAGTTCTTCCTGTCGGCCCACGTGCGGCCCGCACAACGAGGGCGCCAGATCGCCGTTGGACGACTCGATAGTGTGGTGGTTATCGTGGTTGTTTTTCGCCCGCTCGGCTCCGAAGCGATCTCCGTGATCTCCATGCGGCGGGCAGGCCCGAGAGAAAGGAGCCGATCCAATGGCTAAGCATTGGCCCAGCTTTGTGACCAGAGACCTCGGGGATTCAGCCGAGGACGAAATCGAAGTGCTGCGGCGGTGGAAGCTTTATGACGAGCAGATGAGGGCGTTGATAGCGACCGGTACGGTTCACGAGGACGACGACGGCTGGTGGGTAGACAACGCCACGGGCGAACTCATCGGCCCCGACCCCGAACTGGAGCGGCCCCGTACCGAAGGGGAGTTAAAGAAGTTCAGGCCTTTCGCCGAGGTTTCCCCCGACCTTTACGAAAGCATCAAACGTGCACGCGGCCGCCCACCCGTGGCCCGACCGCGCAGGCAGATATCCATCCGCCTCGATCCCGACGTCGTCGAAAAATTCAAGGCCACCGGAAAGGGTTGGCAGAACCGGATCAACGAGATCCTGAAGCAGGCGAAGGTCTGATCGTCGCCGCTCACATCCCGCCCGGATAGTTCGGGCTCTCACGCGTGATCGTCACATCGTGGGTGTGGCTCTCGCGCAGGCCGGCGTTGGAGATGCGCACGAAGGTGGCGCGCGCCTGCAGTTCGGACAGCGTCTGCGCCCCGACGTATCCCATCGCCGCCCGCAGTCCACCTACCAACTGGTGCAGCACGCCGGACGCCGGCCCCTTGTACGGCACCTGCCCCTCGATGCCCTCCGGCACCAGCTTCAGGCTGTCGCGCACCTCCGCCTGGAAGTAGCGATCGGCCGAGCCGCGCGCCATCGCGCCGACCGAGCCCATGCCGCGATATGCCTTGAACGAGCGGCCCTGGTGCAGGTAGACCTCGCCCGGGCTTTCGTCGGTGCCGGCAAGCAGCGAGCCGATCATCGCCGCGCCGGCGCCAGCTGCCAGCGCCTTGGCGAGATCGCCGGAATATTTGATGCCGCCGTCGGCGATCACCGTCACGCCGGACTTCTCAGCCGTCTCCACCGCACCCATGATCGCCGAAAGCTGCGGTACGCCGACGCCGGCGACTATGCGCGTCGTGCAGATCGAGCCTGGGCCGATGCCGACCTTGACCGCGTCCGCGCCGGCGTCGATCAGCGCCTGGGTGCCGGCGGGCGTCGCCACGTTGCCGGCGACGATGCGCACCGCGTTGGAGAGTTTCTTGGCCCGCGCCACCGCCTCCAGCACGCGCTGCGAATGGCCGTGCGCGGTGTCGATGACGAGCAGGTCGACGCCGGCGTCGATCAGCCGCTCGGCCCGCTCGAGCCCATCGTCGCCGACGCTGGTGGCCGCCGCCGCGCGCAGCCTGCCCTGAGCGTCCTTGCTGGCATGCGGGTTAAGCTGCGACTTCTCGATGTCCTTGACGGTTATCAGCCCGACGCAATTGCCCGACGGGTCTACCACCAGCAGCTTTTCGATGCGGTGCTGGTGCAGGAGCCGCTTGGCCTCGTTCTGGTCGACGTTCTCCTTCACTGTGACCAGCTTCTCGCGGGTCATCAGTTCATAAACCTTCTGGCTGGGCTCGGTGGCGAAACGCACGTCGCGGTTGGTGAGGATGCCGACCAGCCGGCCGACCGTATGGCCGCCCTTGCCGCCGTTCTCCACAACCGGAATGCCGGAGATGCCATGGGCGCGCATCAGCGCCTGCGCGTCGGCCAACGTAGCCTCCGGGCCGATGGTGACCGGATTGACCACCATGCCGGACTCGAACTTCTTGACCTGACGGACCTGCTCGGCCTGCTCCGCCGGCGAGAAATTGCGGTGGATCACGCCGACGCCGCCCGCTTGCGCCATGGCGATCGCCAAGCGTGCGTCCGTCACGGTATCCATCGCCGCCGACAGGATCGGGATGTTCAGTTCGATGTCCCCGGCGATGCGTGTGCGCACGTCGGTCTCGCCGGGCAGCACCTCGGAGTGGCCGGGCTGCAGCAGCACGTCGTCGAAAGTCAGGGCAAGCGCGCCGGTTGCGGTTTCGATGATCTGCGCCATGGCCATTCCTCAAAACGTGGATCGGGCGCTGAGGCCCTTGGCCGGCGCCGACTCCGTGGTCTTTCCCTTTCAGGATTGGCACGGGCTGGTAACACGAACCCGTGTCCTTGGGAAGATAAGGCCGAATGGATTGCACGAACGGCAGACAAGCGTCGGCGGTTCATGTAAGGGCCGAACGAATTGCCGGCCAAAACGTCTGCGCAAGTGGACGCTGAAGGCGATTCCGAGGGCGCTCATCATTGCCGACAGTCGCCGATTCTCCAGCCGTGCCGCCGGCGCTCCCTTCGGGGACACCGGTACCGTCCGACGATCGCGCCGGCGCCCTGCTCGGAACGAAAGCTTTTCCACATGCGATACGTCAGCTTGCGCGCGATCTCGTCGCGCTTCACGATTCGTCCCCGCGGACCGCGGCGCTTTTTGCGACACAGCAGCGCTGGCTGCTCAGCCACGCCACTGCAGCCCATCATTTTATGGCGATCGGTGCCGGTGAGCCCGGCCTGACGCGACGCGTCTTCGGCCATCTCGCGCTTCGCCACGGCATTGCCAGCCGCAACACGGCGCATGCATTCTTCGACGAGGCGCTGAAGTACCAGATCGTCCAGCCTTCGGGCGATCATCCGGATCAGGTCGAACCGTCACCCGCTGCCCTGTCGCTGCTGATCCACTGGTATGCCGTGCATTTTCAGACGTTCGACATGATCGACGGCTGTGACAGGACCGGGCGATTCCTGGCACACGCAGACCGCATGCTTGCGCTCGTTCAGCCGGCGGTGGCGCAGGCCTTGCTCACCAGTCCTGAAGTACGGTTTCCCGGCCCCCTCTATACGATCTTCACCTGGGCCGATGTCGGAGGCCTGCTGATGGACCGGCTGGTCGCCGGAATCGACATCGACGCCTCGCCGACACGGGAGAGGTTCCTGACGGACGTGACGTCCATCTCCCATCTGGCGTTGGCCTTCGGCCTGTCGAGAGCCCATGCCAGCCGCAAGCTGGCGGCTGCCGAATCGATCGGCGGCATCGGCTGGACCGGTCGGCGGGGCCGTTCGCCGATCTGGATCTCGCGTGGCTTCTACGACGAGTACGCCTCTGCGCACGCGCGAAAACTCGTCATCCTCGATGCGGCCCTCACCCAAGCCGCGGCCGTCTCACCTCCGCGACCGCCGATCCTTCCGTTGCCAGGGACGCCTGAACGGCCTCGATGATTTCGGAATCGCCCTGTGCCACGCTTATCAAAAATGGACGCAGACAGCCGCGGCATGCTTCGTTAGGTCTCGAACAACGCAAAACATCCACTCCTTGAGCGCGGCAAGGTCGCGCCGTCGGCAAGTCGGTCGAGGCCTTCACCTCCATTGAGGGCTCGCCGTCATTCATCTTGCAGCGTTCAACCTTTCTCGGGCAGATCGCTCGGCCCACGCCCTGACCGCCGGGGCCGATCGACCTGCACGACACGCCGGCCGCTAGCCCCATCGCGGCCGGCGTTTTTTATGCGCGCGCCGACCAGACGCTGGACGACCTCGCCCATCGGCGCTGGCTGGCGGCGCAGGGCAATCGCTTCAGCGACCGGCGCTGCCGCTCGCACCAGCCCTCTCCCCGTGAGGGATCTGTCGTGTTCACACATCTGGCAGGAGCCCTGGGAGTGCCCCTCGCGGTCGTCATTCCGGCCGACCGGCGGGAGAGCCGGAACCGTCGCGGGGTCGTCGACGCGTCGTCGACGTTGCGGTTCCGCAATGGCGAAGACGGGTTTGCAGCAGCAAGAGGAATATTTTCCTTCCCTTTCGCGCCGATCCGTGTCACACTGCTGCTTCCTGAGCGTGGATACGGGCATGAAGGGGTATTCGGCGGACGACAGACATGAAGAAGCGCTTGGGCGCATCGTCGCCTTGCTGCTCGCGCTCGCCGGCCTCGCCGAGCGGGCGGCCTGCCGCTCCTGGCCCGTCCGCCGCATCGTGCTCTGGCTGCTGCGTCCCGCCGAGCGGGCGGCGCGGGCGTTGGCCGCGCAGGCCGGATGCGCCGCCTCGCCGCTCTTTCCGGCCGAACGTCCCGCACCCGACACGGATGGCGATCCCGGCGGCGCTGTCCGTCTGGCAAGACAGTTTCGTGCGCTCGCCGCCGCTTTCTCGGCATTGATCCACCGGGCGCCGGTTTCGCCCTCGGCCACCGGTCGGCCCTGTCCCGGCCGCCGGCGCCGCCCGAACGCCGCTTGGCTCGGCCACCTGCTTCTCGCATTCCGGCCGCGCTGCGCCGACACCTCATGATCGTTCTCCGCGACAGGCGGAAGGAGGCTGGACGCCGGCCCGCGGATGCTCGAATCGAGCCCGCGGATCGCCTTGGCATGGCTTCGCGCTGGAGCATGATGCCGAGCCGAAGGTCAGCGAAGCAGAAACTCGTAGACTTTGCGGATAAGGATCATGCGACAAAACCCTGGCCTCGTCATGCCTGGCGAGGTCCTTCGCTGGGGTAAGGGGCGGCGCAAGCCTCTGAAGCGGTTGCCCTGGCCGACGGCGTGGCTGCTTGTAAGACTCGGCTTTCTCGGCAAAGTTGAACGCGATACGCCCGAAAGCTTGGGGGACGCGTGCACGATCGGACTGACATGGACGCGCCACCGGCAGATTTTTCCGTGCGCCGCGAGCACTTCACCTTCACCGGCACGGCACGCGAATATTTCGGCATCTGGATCGTCAACGTGCTGCTGACCATCCTCACCCTCGGCATCTATTCGGCCTGGGCCAAGGTGCGGCGGCAGCGTTATTTCTACGGCAGCACGTTTCTTGCCGGGGCGAGCTTCGAGTACCATGCGCGTCCGGTGCAAATCCTCATCGGCCGCGTCATCGTGCTGGTCCTGCTCGGCCTCTACAACCTGATGCTGCAGGTGATGCCGGTCGTCGGCGGCATCATCGGCGTTATCGGCATCTTCCTGATCCCATGGTTCATCATGCGCGGCCTGCGGTTCAGCGCCCGCGTCACCAGCTATCGCAACGTGCGCTTCGACTTCACCGGCCGCTACTGGGGCGCCTTCCAGGCCTACATCCTCGGCAGCGCTCTCATCTATGGCACCGCCGGCGTCCTGGCGCCGCTCGCCTCGCAGTGGATGTGGAGCTACATGCTCGGCAATCTGCGCTACGGCGACCGGCCTGTTTCCTGCGATCCGCGGCTGGAAAAACTCTACCGGCAGTGGTGGCTGCCGGCGATCGTCTTTGTCGTCGGCGGCATCGTGCTGTTCGTGCTGGTGGGGATCGGCCTGTTCGGCACCGGGCTGGCCGACGGTTTCGACGCCAGCAACGTCTCGCCTTTCCTGATCATCGCCGCGATCTACGCCGCTTTCGTGCCGTTCATCCTGCTTTATCTCGTCGCCGGCCTGCTCTACAGCGCCGGCGTTCGCAACGTCGCCTTCAACGAAACCGTGATCGATGGCCGGCATGTGCTGGCCTCGGATATCGGACGCTGGCGCTACACGTGGATCTCGGCGAGCAACCTCGTCGCCACCATTTTCACGCTCGGGCTGGCGCGGCCGTGGGCGGCGATCCGCATGGCGAAATATATGTCGCTGGTGACAGCGCTGGATACCACGGGGTCGCTTGACCACTATTTCAGCGCGATCAAGTCCGAAGGTGCGGCGGTCGGCGCCGAATTCATGGACGTGGAGGGTTTCGATGTCGGCTTTTGAAGCCGCGGCGCCGATCGCCGGCGTCTGGCGTGAAGGCGGCTCGGCAGCCGGAAAGGAATCGCGGCTTCGCATGATGTCCGACGGCACCGTTTCGATCTGGAGCGCCGACGGCACGGTGCTCGCCGAGGCCTCCCTCGGCTCGATCGCTGTCTCCGACCGGGTCGGCTCGATCCCGCGCCACCTCGCCTTCCCCAACGGCGGCGATTTCGAGACCCGGGACAACGACGGCGTCGACCGGCTGCAGGCGCGGCTCGGCCGCCACCGCGGCTTCATCCACAGTCTGGAAGGTTTTCGCCCACGGCTGCTGATCTTCGTGGCGCTGGCGGTGGCGCTCTGCTTCGCCATCTATCGTTATGCCGTGCCGGCCCTTGTCGAGGTTGCCGTCTGGGTGACGCCGCCCGCCGTCTCCGAGGCCATCGGCAAGGGCGTCATGCTCACGCTCGACCAGTTGGTGTTCGAGGAGACAAAACTTGCCGAGGACCGCCGCGAGACACTGAAAGCAGGATTCGACAAGCTCGCCACGCTTACGCCGCGCGGCGCGGGGGCAGCACAGTCGGGAGTGCAGGCCTACACATTGAATTTCCGTGGCGGCGGCAAGATCGGCCCCAATGCGTTCGCCCTGCCCGATGGCACGGTCGTTGTCACCGACGAACTCGTTGACCTTGCCAAAAGTGACGACGAGATGATCCTTGCCGTGCTCGCGCACGAGATCGGCCATGTCGACCATCATCACACACTGCGACAGCTTTACCGCGTCGCCGGCATCGCCGCGCTGATCATGATGATCGGCGGCGACATCGGCTCGGCGACCGAGGACGTACTGACCCAGGGCGCGGCGCTCGTCTCGCTGTCGCATTCGCGCGGCGCCGAGGCTGAGGCCGACCGCTACAGCGTCGAGCTCATGCACAGGGCCGGCCACGATCCGGCGGCGATCGCGCGTTTCTTCGAACTGCTGCGCGACCGCTTCGGGCTGGCCGACGGGATGGATTTTCTCTCGACGCACCCTGCCACCCAGCAGCGCATCGACGAGACGCGGCGTTATGCGACCGAGGTCGCCGCCAGGTGACAGCACCTCAAACGGAGATAACCATTTTGCTTCGCCGCCCGACCTGTGAGGCGGCGGCCGAACTGCCATGGGTCCAGCCCGGTACAATTGAAGTCTGAAGGTTTGGCCGGTGAACACTGCCGGTGAACACCTGCCCAGCAACGCTCGGCCGCCGCATCTGTCCCCTTGACGCAGCAAGCCGTTGCAATCACCGGCCGCCGCTTATCTAATGAACGGCCGAAGAGGATGGCATGCGTTTCCACTTGCGCAAAATTGCGATCGCGCTGGCGCTGGCGATAGCGGCGGCGGCGATTGCCGTTGGCGGCCATCGCTTGGCCACGACGGCAGCGCTCGACGAGGCGGCGTCACGCGGCCAGACCACGCTCAGGCTCGCCGTCGCCGCGCTCTCCGGCCACATGCGCCGATATGAGCCGCTGCCGACGCTGATCGCCGATCAGGAGATCGTGCGCGAGCTGCTTGCCACGCCGGACGACCCGGTACGCCGCACCGAGGCCAATCTCTACCTGCAGGAGATCAACGCGCTACTCGGCTCGTCCGACGTCTACGTCATCATGCCGGACGGCGAGACCATCGCTGCCAGCAATTACGACAGCGACGTCAGCTTCGTCGGCGAGAACTTCAGCTACCGGCCGTATTTCCAGGATGCCATGGCCGGCAAGCGCGGCCGGTTCTTCGCGCTCGGCACCACCTCCCTGGTGCGCGGCTATTACTTCTCAGCGCCGGTCATGGAAGCGGGCGGCGTCGCCGGCGTCGTCGTCTTCAAGGTCGACATCGACGCCATCGAAGGGTCGTGGGCCGGCGGCGAGAACGAGATCATCGTCACCGACCCCGAAGGCATCATCTTCATGAGTGGCCGCCCGGCCTGGCGGTACGCCAGCCTGAAGCCGCTGACCGCCGTGCGCCTCGCCCGCACCGCCGAATCGCGGCGCTACGCCAATGCCGAGCTGCGCGAACTGCCGATCGCCCGCGGCCGCGCCGAGGGCGGGCACGCCTTCTTGACCCTCACCGAAAAGAGCGGCTCACGGGAATTCCTGGAGCTTTCCGAAGAAATGCCCGAGGCCGGCTGGACGGTCAGCGTGCTGATGGACACCGCCTCGGCGCGGGCGCAGGCGCTGACCAGCGCCACCGCCGCCGTCCTGCTGTTCGGCCTAGCCACGTTGGTCGGCGCTTTCATCCTGCAGCGGCGAGCGCGGCTTGCCGAGCGTATGCACATGCAGAAGAGCGCGCAGGAGGAGCTGGAGCGGCGCGTCGAGGAACGCACCGCCGATCTCGCGACCGTCAACGCCCAGCTCGAACTGGAAGTCACCGAGCGCCGCGCCACCGAGCAGCGGCTGCGGCAGACGCAGTCCGACCTGATCCAGGCCGGAAAACTCGCCGCGCTCGGCCAGATGTCGGCCGCCCTCAGCCACGAGTTCAACCAGCCGCTGGCGGCGGTGAAGGCTTACGCCGACAATGCCGCCGTGCTGATCGACCGTGAGCGCGTACCCGAGGCGCGCGACAACGTCTCGCGCATTTCGAGCCTCGCCGACCGCATGGCGACGATCAGCCGGCACCTGCGCAATTTCGCCCGCAAGCCGAACGAAAAGCTTGGGCCCGTGCCGCTGGCCGAGGTGGTCGACGACACGCTGGAGATCGTCGGGCGGCGGCTGAAGGACGCCGGCGCAACGCTCGACGTCGATCTCGGCACACCGCCGCCCGTGGTCACGGCGGGCTCGGTGCGCCTGCAGCAGGTGCTGGTCAATATCATCTCCAACGCGGCCGACGCCGTGCAGGGCCTGGAAGACCGAACGATCACGCTGTCCGCACGCCAGCACGGCCCTAGGGTGTCGATCGCGCTGCGCGACCGCGGACCCGGCATCCCGGCCTCTATCATCGAGCGCATCTTCGACCCGTTCTTCAGCACCAAGGGCGTCGGCAACGGCCTCGGGCTCGGCCTGTCGATCTCCTACAACATCGTCAAGGACTTCGGCGGCAGCCTGAGTGCGGCCAACCACCCCGACGGCGGCGCGGTGTTCACCATCGAGCTCGGCGCCGCCCGGCCGGCCGCCACGGCGGAAGCCGCCGAATGAAGGAAGCCACCATCCTGCTCGTCGACGACGAGGACGAGTTGCGCCGCTCTGCCGCCCAGTCGCTCGACCTGTCGGGTTTTTCGGTACGCGACTTCGCCTCCGGAGAACGCGCGCTCGACTTCGTCAGCCAGGGTTTCAACGGCGTCGTCATCACCGACATCCGCATGCCGGGCATGGACGGCATGACGCTGATGGGCCGCATCCGCGACATCGACCCGGACATCCCGGTGATCCTCGCCACCGGCCATGGCGATGTGCAGCTCGCCGTGCGGGCGATGCGCGAGGGTGCCTACGACTTCATCGAAAAGCCTTTCACGCCGCAGCACCTCGCCGACATGGCCGGCCGCGCCATGGACCGGCGCCGGCTGGTGCTGGAGAACCGCGAGCTGCGCGCCGTCGCCGGCAAGCGCGACGATATCGAGGCGCGACTGCCGGGCCGTACCGCCGTCATGGTCGACCTGCGCTACCGCATCCGTGCGGTCGCCGCGACCGACGCCGACGTGCTGGTCATTGGCGAAACCGGCGCCGGCAAGGAGGTGGCGGCGCGCGCCTTGCACGACATCAGCCAGCGCGCCGCGAAACCGTTCCTCGTCATCAATTGTGCCGCCCTGCCCGGCCCGCTGATCGAAAGCGAGCTGTTCGGCCATGAGGCCGGCGCGTTTCCGGGAGCCATGCGCGCCCGCTACGGAAAGTTCGAGCATGCGCGCGGCGGCACGGTGCTGCTCGACGAGATCGGCTCTATGCCGCCCGAATTGCAGGCGCGCCTGCTCGGCGTCATCCAGGACCGCGCCATCACCCGGCTCGGCTCCAACGAGCAGGTGGCGCTCGACGTGCGTTTCATCGCCACCAGCAAGGTCGACCTCGAGGCGGAGGTGGCGGCCGGCCGATTCCGCGCCGACCTGCTCTACCGCCTCAACGTGGTGACCTTGCGCGTGCCGTCGCTTGGCGCCCGGCGCGAGGACATCGCGCTGCTTTTCCTGCAGCTCGTCAACGAGGCCGCTGCCCGCTACCGCCGCGACGCCGCCGACGTGCCGCCAACGGTCGTCGCCGAGGTGGCGCGGCGCGACTGGCCGGGCAATGTGCGCGAGCTGCGCAACGCCGCCGACCGCTTTGTGCTCGGCCTCGGCCTGCAACCGCAAGGCGAGCCGGAGGACGACGATCGCGGCAAGACCTTGGCCGAGCGTGTCTCCGACTACGAGCGCAAGCTGATCGAGAGCGCATTGGCCGCGCACGGCGGCAACCTCAAGCCGGTTTATGAAAGCCTCGGGATCGGCCGCAAGACGCTCTACGAGAAGATGCAGAAATACGGCCTCGACCGCCGCGACCACGTGGTCGGCGAATAATCGTCGCGTCGCCCTTCGGCCGATGTGTGGAAATCCACACATCATTAGGCCCCGATGTTCCGCTTTCCACACATGATGGCGCGAAGCCCTGCCCGGTACCGGTAAAAGTTCGCGGTTCCGGTTGCATTTCATTTCAGCGGAGTCGATGCCTGATGCATCCGCGACCGGCGGCGGGAGGAGTTCTGCTGTCCGGCGCGGCGCTCGAAGCCCAAGGGAGGACTTTTCGATGAAGACGCTTTTCGCGACCCTCGCGGCCGCCGCCTCGTTGACCATGGCAGCCTATTCGGCGCAGGCGCAGACGTATCCGGAACGCACCATCACCATGGTCGTGCCGTTCGCGGCCGGCGGCCCGACCGACACTGTCACCCGGCTCGTCGCTGAATCGATGTCGAAGGATCTCGGCCAGCAGATCGTCGTGGAAAACGTCGGCGGCGCCGGCGGCACGCTCGGTGCCGGCCGCGTCGCCAGTTCGGACCCGGACGGTTACACGCTGCTGCTCCACCACATCGGCATGGCGACCTCGGCGACGCTGTACCGCAAGCTGGCATACGACACGCTGAACGCCTTCGAATATGTCGGCCTCGTCACCGAAGTGCCGATGACCATCGTGGCGCGCAAGGATCTCGAGCCTACCGATCTCAAGGGCCTGGTCGAATATGCCAAGGCCAACAAGGACACGGTCACCGTCGCCAATGCCGGCATCGGCGCCGCCTCGCATCTCTGCGGCATGCTGTTCATGTCGGCGATCCAGACGCCTCTTGTCACCGTGCCGTACAAGGGCACCGGCCCGGCGATGACCGACCTGCTCGGCGGCCAGGTCGATATCATGTGCGACCAGACCACCAACACCACCAAGCAGATCAAGGGCGGCACCATCAAGGCCTATGCCGTGACGACGCCGGCGCGGCTTGAAGCCCTGCCTGACGTCCCCACTACCGACGAAGCCGGCCTGCCCGGCATGCAGGTCGGCATCTGGCACGGCATCTACGCGCCGAAGGGCACCCCGGCCGAGGTCACCGAGAGGCTGTCGAAGTCGCTGCAGTTGGCGCTGAAAGATCCAAACGTCGTCGCCCGCTTCGCCGAACTCGGCACCGTTCCCTCCTCCGAGACCGACGCGACTCCCGCCGCGCTCAAGGCCAAGCTCGAAAGCGAGATCACCCGCTGGAAGCCGATCATCGAGGCTGCCGGCCAGTACGCAGACTGAACGGCACTGTCCGTCTGCGGACGGGCGGCGCATCGTCGGTCACCTCACTCGTTTCGTGAGGCATATTGCGACCGGCGTTTCCTTTCCCCCGTCGAACGGGGGAGAGGTGGCGAGCCCGAAGGGCTCGACGGAGTGGGGTCGACAGTATTTCCGCTTAAAATGCGATTCGCGCCGCCTACCGAAACGGCCGCCGCATCGATGACCTCGCCTCCGGCAAGTAAGCTTCAACAAGGCTCCACCACTCAACGAATCCCCTGGGCTACAAGGAGCGCCCCATGAAATCGCTCACATTCGACCGCACCAACGCGCTCTGCGGCGCGCTGTTCGCGGCTACCGGCCTCTATTTCCTCCTCCAGTCGCTTGGGCTGGAGATCGGCACGGCCTTCCGCATGGGTCCCGGCTATTTTCCGCTGCTGCTCGCCGGCGTGCTCATCGTGCTTGGCCTGATCATTCTCGTCCAGGCGACGCGCGTCGAGGGCGAACCGATTGGACCGTTGGCCTGGCGTGGCATGCTGCTGATCCTGCCAGCGCCGATCCTGTTCGGGCTGACGGTGCGCGGCCTGGGCTTCGTGCCGGCGATCTTTCTGTGCGCGTTCGTCGCGTCGTTCGCCTCGACCAGGATGACGCCGCTGATGGCCGTCATCCTGTCGGTACTGCTCACCGCCTTCTCCGTCGTCGTGTTCAGCTACGGGCTCGGCCTGCCGTTCGAACGCTTCGGCCCGTGGCTGCGGTTCTAGGAGGCTGACATGGAACTGTTTTCGAATCTCGGCCTCGGTTTCGCGACGGCCTCGACGCTCTTCAATCTCGGCTTCTGCCTGATCGGCGTGCTGCTCGGCACTCTGATCGGGGTGCTGCCCGGCATCGGCGCCACCGCTACCATCGCCATGCTGTTGCCGATCACCTTCCAGATCGGCGACCCGGTGTCGGCGCTGATCATGCTGGCCGGCATCTATTACGGCGCCCAGTACGGCGGCTCGACCACCGCCATCCTGATCAACATGCCGGGCGAATCTTCTTCGGCCGTCACCGCCATCGATGGCTACCAGATGGCCAAGAACGGCCGGGCCGGCGCAGCACTCGCCATCGCCGCCATCGGCTCGTTCTTCGCCGGCACGGTCTCGACCTTCCTGGTCGCCGTGTTCGCCCCGCCGCTCACCTCGGTCGCGCTGAAATTCGGCGCGGCCGAGTATTTCTCACTGATGGTGGTCGGCCTCGTCTCCTCGATCGCGCTGGCGCATGGCTCGATCGTCAAGGCGCTGGCCATGGTGGTCCTCGGGCTGCTGCTCGGCCTGGTCGGCACCGACATATATTCTGGCACGCCACGCTTCACGCTGGGTATCAACGAATACGCCGACGGGCTGAACTTCGTTGCCGTGGCTGTCGGCGTGTTCGGCATCGCCGAGATACTGCGCAACCTGGAGAACGAACACGAGCGCTCGGTCCTGATCCGAAAAGTCAGCGGACTGATGCCGACCCGCGAGGATTTCCGCCGCATGGCGGCGCCGATCCTGCGCGGCACGGCGATCGGCTCGGCGCTCGGCATCCTGCCGGGCGGCGGCGCCATCCTCGCCTCCTTCGCCTCCTACACGGTGGAAAAACGCCTGTCCGACCGGCCCGAAGAGTTCGGCAAGGGCGCGATCGCCGGCGTCGCCGGGCCGGAATCGGCCAACAACGCCGGTGCCCAGACCTCGTTCATCCCGATGCTGACGCTCGGCATCCCCGCCAACCCGGTTATGGCGCTGATGATCGGCGCCATGATTATCCAGGGCATCGTACCCGGCCCGAACGTCGCCACCGAGCAGCCGGCGCTGTTCTGGGGCATCATCGCCTCGATGTGGATCGGCAATCTGATGCTGATCGTGCTCAACCTGCCGCTGATCGGGCTGTGGGTGAAACTGCTGACCGTGCCGTATTACGTGCTGTTCCCGATCATCATGGCGTTCTGCGCGATCGGCGTCTATTCGGTCAATTCCAACGTCTACGACCTCTATGCCGTCGCCTTCTTCGGCTTCATCGGCTACGTGCTGACCAAGCTGAGATGCGAACCGGCACCGCTGCTGCTCGGCTTCGTGCTCGGGCCGCTGCTGGAGGAGAACCTCAGGCGCGCCATGATCCTGTCGCGCGGCGATCCGACCACCTTCGTGACCCGGCCGATCAGCGCGCTGCTCCTCGCCATCGCGCTGGCTGTGCTGGTGGTGGTGCTGCTGCCGGCGGTGCGCAAGAAGCGCGACGAGGTGTTCGTCGAGGAAGACGCCTGAGCGCTCCGGCGCGAACGGCCAGACATCCGCACACTTTTGGCTCCCGGCCCCGGCCGGGAGTTTTTTTGTTTGCAGTGATCAGAACGCGTGGGACGGCTCGCAAGCCTCCGTCTTGCGAAACGGCGCCGACCCGGCACCTCCGATCACCGGCTCTTACAATGTGGTGCATTGTTTGTTCGCCGGCCGGAGACGCAGCGGTTCCCCCGTCACTCCCTGTGCTTTAGGATCATCGAGGAAACCGGATTTCAGCGAGCGCGACAGGGTTTGGACTTTTTCCGATCGATGCATGGTCTGAGGACCGCGTCCCGTTTTTGCTTGTCCGTCTCGGCCTGCCTTCTGGTCAGCGGCTGCGCGCGCTCGTACGACGGCACGATCGTGCCGGAATATACGACGGAAAGGGTGTCGGACGGCGCGGTGCCGCGTTTCGAAACACGCAAGACCGACCTGTTGCCGCCAAGCCGCCTTGTCGAATTTCCGGAAACGCCAGAACCGCCGGTCTCGGAGGAGTTACCACCACCACGGGTGACGCAACGACGACAGCCGGCCCGTATCCTGCCGCAGATCGACGGCGACATTCCGCGCAACGTGAACTGCATCAACAGCCAGGCGCCGGACGGCCGCGTTCGCGTGCTTTGCATGTAGCCCGCGTCACATCCCTGTCACCTGCCCAACCTAAGAAAAAACCGTTCGCTGCTGACCATGGATGTACCGGCAGCACGGACAACCCAGAGAAGGTCGGATTTTCCGGCCTTTTTTCTTTCTGGAAACCATGATGTGGTTCCGAGGCGAACGCGTCGCCGTAAGGGTGCCCGCTGCGCTACGTGTCATTATTGCCGATCATCGTCTTCATCGGTCTTGTTCGCCGTATCGGTCCGCGCAGAAGAGTCGTCAGCCTTGACCGCTCCGCCGGACGTTGAACTATCTCCCTTCGCCTTGCGCGGCTTGGCCTCATAAGGCGGAAGGCCTCGGGCAGCGCGCGAGAAGGCGCGGTTGCGATGCCAGGGGCGGTCGAGACTTCCGACCGCGAACTGGACCTTGGCGGTCGCGCGGCTTGCAGCCTGGGGGAGGAACACGGCGGCGCTCCCGGACAAGGCCAATTCCCGCCGGCCGACGACGGCGACCCTTTCATCGGCGCAACGCGGCGTGATCGTCACGTCGGCGACGATGAGCGCGGCAAAGCCGCAAGCCTGCCGCGCGACCTCTGCATCGCTGGTGTGAACGATGACCGCTCCTGACGGGTGCCGCGCCGTGCAGGTGGTGTCGTCGCAGGCGAATCCGCCTTTCGTCTCCGCTGGCGCGACGGTCGAAGCGGTGGACGGGTTGGCGGATCGTGCGGCGGATGGCGTAGGCGCATCCTGCGGCACGTTCGGTTCCAGAACTGCTGCAGCCGTGGAGCGGCTGGAGGGCCGCGCCGGTCGCGACAGCGTCTCGGCCGCCAGAGCGCGCTGCCAGTTCAGCGTCGTGAACGCGTTGGCGCGCGCCCGGTCGACGGCAAGCGAACCGTCCTGTGCCTCGATCCCGACAAGAGTTGCGTCCTCCGCAACGAACACGTCGGGCGTTTCGACGTCCTCTAGCAAAACCAGCCCTAACACCGCCAGCGGCAGCGCCGCGAGCCGCAGCCAGGTGGTGGCGACCGTGGCCACTATGAGCGCCAGCGTCAAGAGCACGACGGCGCGGCCGGAAATCAGCCCGACCGCATCGATGGGCGAGCGCTCGGAAAACCACGATGCAACCGCGATCATCGCGGCGATGCCCTTGCCCATCAGGTCGAGGAACGGGCCGTCGAGCCCGAACGGCATGGTCGCCGCCGCCGCCACGGCGGCCGGCACCACCACGAACGACACGATTGGCATGGCCACGAGGTTCGTCGCCAGGCTGAGCGGTGCGATGCGCTGGAAGTGATAGGCGCCGTAGGCGGCGGTGGCGAGACCGGCGACCAGCGAGGTGACGACGAGGCCTACCGCCAGCGCCGTCGTCCGCCCCGCGGCAACCGCAAGCAGCGGCCGCTGCTGCCGCGGCGGGCTGGCCGCCGTGTCACGCCGCGCTGTAGACCACGCATAAGCGGCAACCAGCGCCGCGGTCGCGGCGAAAGACATCTGGAAACTCGGACCCACCACCTCGTGTGGCGTGACCACGAGCACGATGATCGCTGAGATCGCCAGGTTGCGCATGGTGAGCGCGGCGCGGTCGAACAGCACCGCGATCAGCATCACCGCCAGCATCAAAAAACTGCGCTGCGCCGCCACCTCGCCGCCCGAGATCAGCAGGTAGCCGGCGATGGCCGCCAGCCCGGCGAAGGCCGCGTATTTGCGTACCGGCAGGCGTGACGCGACACCCGGAAACAGCGCGAACCCCGCTCGCAGCGTGGCGATGACGATGCCGGCGACCAGCGCCATGTGCAGGCCGGAAATCGAGATGACGTGGTAGAGCCCGGTGCGCCGCAGCGCCTCGCTGATCGCATCGGGAATGCCGGCGCGCACGCCGACCATAAGCGCCGCTGCGATCTCGCCCTCAGGGCCGCCGATGCGCTCGCGAATGCGCGCGGCAATGGCGTTGCGGGCGTTTTCCACGGTGGCAGCCACGCCGGTCGCCATGCCCGGCGCCGGCTGCGCCAGCACCTTCGGTTCGCCCATGAAGAACCCGCTGGCGCCGATGCCATCGAAATAGCTCTCGAACGAAAAGTCATAGCTGTCGGGACGAACAGGCCCGGACGGCGGCCGCAGCCGCACCAGGCCGCTCACTATCGCGCCGGCACGCAGTTCGGACAACGGCTTGCGTAGCGTGGCGCGCACCCGCTGCGGCTGATAGCGCAGTTTCGGCCGCTCGGTGGCGACGACGTCGAGGATGAGCCGCATGCGGCCGTTGGCCAGCCCCTCCATGCCGACCACCCGCCCGGTCAGCCGCGTCGCGACCTCGCCGCCCAGCATAGTCGTGCTCATCCGCCAGGTCTCGATCCTGGCGGCGAAGGCGCCGAGCAGGAAGAGCAGCACGGCCAACACTGCATATCGCAGGATCGTCGGTAAAGGCAGGACCAGGGCACAGCCGGCCATCGCAACGGCGATGGCCCCGGTCGCAAGCATTATGCCGCCCGGTTCGTAAGGCAGCCGGAAGTAAACGAAAGCGCCCGCCGCAAGCAGCACCGGCACCAGCAGGAACGGGGTTCCGCGCTCGACCTCGAGCCGGTTTGCCGTCACGGCCGCACCGCCGGCTCGCCGGGCTGTCTCGGTGAAACGCGCCAGCAGCGCACGCCAGGTCAGGTTGGGCGAATCGGCATTTACCGGGAACGAGACGGCTCGCGCCTGCACCGGCACCACAGCAGCCCCCGGCGCCGCCCTCAACAGGAGGCGTTCGTCGAGATCGCCAGCGGCGGCTTCCGACATGCCCGTCACCCACGGGCGGCAAGGGTGCCGGTGCCGGGCTATGCCCGGCCAGTCCGGCCTTGCGCCCCCGACTTGCTATGCTACATGAACGCCAACCTTTTGCCACGCGCCGTGAAACATCGGCGTGCCCGTCCCTACGGAACCAGCATGTCCAAACCCGTTGTCACCCGTTTCGCGCCCTCGCCCACAGGCTATCTGCATATAGGCGGCGCGCGCACTGCGCTGTTCAACTGGCTCTATGCCCGCCACACCGGCGGCACGATGCTGCTCAGGATCGAGGACACCGACCGCGAGCGATCGACCGATTCCGCCACCGCCGCCATCCTCGACGGCCTGACCTGGCTCGGCCTGACGTGGGAGGGTGAGGCCATTTCGCAGTTCGCCCGCGCCGCGCGCCACCGCGCGGTGGCCGAGGAACTGGTTGCCCGCGGTCAGGCTTATTATGCCTACGAGACGCCGGCCGAGTTGGAGGCGATGCGCGAGAAGGCGCGCGCCGAGGGCCGGCCGCCGCGCTACGACGGCGCCTGGCGCGACCGCGACCCGTCGCAGGCGCCGGCCGGCATCAAGGGCGCCATCCGCATCAAGGCGCCGCGCGACGGCGAGACGATCGTGCGCGACCGCGTGCAGGGCGACGTTCGCTTTCCCAACAAGGATCTCGACGATTTCATCATACTGCGTTCCGATGGCGTGCCGACCTACATGCACGCGGTGGTGGTCGACGACCACGACATGGGCATTACCCACATCATCCGGGGAGACGACCACCTTACCAATGCCGCCCGGCAGACGGTGATCTACGACGCCATGGGCTGGGAGGTGCCGGTCATGGCGCATATCCCGCTGATCCACGGTGCCGACGGCGCAAAGCTGTCGAAGCGCCACGGCGCACTCGGCGTCGATGCCTATCGTGCCATGGGTTATCTGCCGGCCGCTCTGCTCAATTATCTCGCCCGCCTCGGCTGGAGCCATGGCGACGACGAAGTGATGTCGATCGACGACATGATCCGCTGGTTCGAGATCGAGGACGTCAATCGCGGCGCGGCGCGCTTCGATTTCCAGAAGCTGGAAGCGCTCAACGGCCTCTACATGCGCACCATGGACGATGCCGCGCTGACCGATGCACTGGTCGCGACCTTGCCGCACCTGCCAGTGTCCGGGCCGCTCGCCGCGGGTCTCGACGCGGCGCAGCGGGCAAAACTGCTTGCCGCCATGCCGGGTCTGAAGGAGCGGGCCAAGACGCTGGTCGAACTCGCCGACAGCGCTACATACCTGTTCGCCCAGCGGCCGCTGGCTGTCGACGAGAAGGCTGCCGCGCTGCTCGGCGAGCGGCCGCGCACGGTGCTCGCAGGCGCTTTCGCGGCATTGAACGGCGTCGATGGCGACTGGACGGCGCAGGCGACGGAGGCCGCCATCCGTGAATTCGCCGCTACGCAGGGCATGAAGCTCGGCGCGGTTGCGCAGCCGCTACGCGCCGCGCTGACCGGCCGCAGTACATCTCCGGGCGTATTCGACGTGCTGGCGGTGCTGGGTCGAACGGAAAGTCTTGCACGCATCGGAGATCAAATCGATTAGTTCCTCTCCTGGTATCATCGAGGGCCATTGAATCCCTTCTGCTGCGGTGCAACATTGCGGCCGCTGTCAGAGAGCACCCGGATCCCGGCGAGGAGCGTATCTAAGAAATGCGCCCGGACCGTCATCCACGCGGTGGCGACCAGCCGCCGCTATCCCGTACTTGCAACATAGGGGTATCCGTATGACTGAATCGACAGCCAAGCTGGAATTCAAGGGCAAGACGCACGAGCTGAAGGTTCGACCGGGTTCGGTGGGGCCGGAGGTCATCGATATCGCCGCGCTCTACAAGGACACGGGCGCCTTCACCTACGATCCTGGCTTCACCTCGACCGCGAGCTGCGAGTCCGAAATTACCTTCATCGATGGCGACGCCGGCATCCTGCTGCATCGCGGCTATCCGATCGACCAGCTCGCCGAGCACAGCGACTTTCTCGAGGTCTGCTACCTCCTGCTCTACGGCGAGCTGCCTACCAAGTCGCAGAAGGACGATTTCGACCACCGTGTCACCCGCCACACGATGGTGCACGAGCAGATGAGCCGTTTCTTCACCGGCTTCCGCCGCGACGCCCACCCGATGGCGGTGATGTGCGGCGTGGTCGGCGCGCTGTCGGCGTTCTATCACGACTCCACCGACATCTCCGACCCCTACCAGCGCATGGTCGCCTCCGTGCGGCTGATCGCCAAGATGCCGACGATCGCGGCGATGGCCTACAAGTACCACATCGGCCAGCCGTTCATTTACCCGAAGAACGAACTGAACTACGCCGCCAACTTCCTGCACATGTGCTTCGCCGTCCCTTGCGAGGAATATAAGGTCAATCCCGTGCTCGCGCGCGCAATGGAGCGCATCTTCATCCTGCACGCCGACCACGAGCAGAATGCCTCTACCTCTACGGTGCGGCTCGCCGGCTCGTCCGGTGCCAACCCGTTCGCCTGCATCGCGGCCGGCATCGCCTGCCTGTGGGGCCCGGCCCATGGCGGTGCCAACGAGGCGGCGCTCAACATGCTGACCGAGATCGGCACCGTCGACCGCATCCCGGAATTCATCGCCCGCGCCAAGGACAAGAACGACCCGTTCCGGCTGATGGGTTTCGGCCATCGCGTCTACAAGAACTACGACCCGCGCGCCAAGATCATGCAGAAGACCACCCACGAGGTGCTCGGCGAGCTCGGCATCAAGGATGATCCCATCCTGGACGTGGCGATGGAACTGGAGAAGATCGCTCTGCACGATCCTTATTTCATCGAGAAGAAGCTCTACCCCAACATCGATTTCTATTCCGGCATCACGCTGAAGGCGCTGGGTTTTCCCACCACCATGTTCACCGTGCTGTTCGCCGTGGCGCGCACCGTCGGCTGGATCGCGCAGTGGAAGGAAATGATCGAGGACCCTAACCAGAAGATCGGCCGCCCGCGCCAGCTCTACACGGGTCCGGCCGAACGCGACTTCGTGCCGATCGCCAAGCGCTGAGCGATCACGCCGTCCCTACGTCACCCCTGACGCAGCCGCGTCAGGGGTTTTTTCTTGCCAGCCGTCCGGTGGACGGCCTGGGCCGCAACCGCCAGATTTCACAGCCTTCTCAACAAATCTTGACGGGAGACGGCAGGTTTCCGGTTGCGCAATGGTGGTCGTATTCGCGAATTCCGCTAGACATGATTGCGAAAGTTGCAGGCTTTTTTGGACAAAAGATCATGCGACAAAACAAACAGATAGAGCGGAAGGCCGTCATCTTGATCGGCTTCGCGCTAGGAGCGGAATGCGTTCGATCCGAGCCGCGAATGCTGTCCTATCTTATTGAACCGGCAGCATTACGAGCGGCGATCGACGGCTTGGCTGCGATATTTGTGGCGCGGCCGAGAATGTATTGATACCACTGAAATTGTTCAACAAACACTGAGGGACAGCATGCAATTCGGTTTCCTGCAGCCTTGGGCGCCGCACCTGCTCAGCTTGCTGCGCATCTTTTCCGCCGCGACCTTCTTCACGCATGGTTCCATGAAGCTGCTGAGTTGGCCGCAGCCTTTCCCCTATCCGCTGAACGGCATGACCATCACGGCGGGCCTGCTCGAAGTCGTCGGCGGCCTGCTGCTGACCATCGGCCTGTTCTCACGCCCGGTGGCCTTCATCCTTTCGGGCCTGATGGCCGCCGCCTATTTCATCGCCCATGCCCCGCAGGGTTTCTTCCCCGTATTGAACGGCGGCGAGCCCGCGGTGTTGTTCTGCTTCATTTTCCTCTACATCGCCGCCGCCGGCCCCGGCCCGTGGAGCGTCGACGCCATGATGGGAAAAGGCAAATAGCCTGATCGGAAAGGCAGCATCAGGTCTGACGGACAGCCGGCGTCAAGCCGGCTGTCCTTTATGTGTCGGCAGGACGCTCGCTCGGCCGGCGACCTGCGCCAAGACGATATCGGCGGCGGTTTCGCCTGCAGGCCGGTCGGTCGCCATGCGGCGGCGCACTTCCGCAAAACCTGCCTTCTGCCAGGCGCGGATCGACGTGTCGGCGAACAGCCCCTCCAGCTCCCGGGCAAGATGGTGCGGCCGGACATACTGGTTGTAGTGCTCGGGCACGACGACGCGGTCGGCGATGATGTTCGGCAGCGATGCCGACCAGACGGTGACCAGGCCCTGGAACATCCGGCCGACGGGATCCAGCTTGTAGCAGGAGATTAGAGGCACGCCGGCCAGCGCCAGTTCCAGCGAGACCGTGCCGGAGGCGATGATCGCGGCGTCCGCCCCGCCAAAAGCCTGCCATTTGCGCTCGGCATCGAGGATGATTTCCGGCCGGTCCGGCCAGCCGGCCGTCGCCGCCCGGACGTGCTCCGCAAGGCGTGGCACGGTCGGCATCATAAGGTCCAGGCGGTGGCCCCTCGCCCGCAACTGCGCCATCGTGTCCGCGAATGGCTGCAGCAAGCCCTTCACCTCGGCGCGCCGTGAGCCGGGCAGAACCAGCAGCTTGCGTGGCGCTCCGGGCGGCGACACTGTGCGAGCCGCTTGCATGGCTGCCGCAGTCAGAATTCCGGGATCGGTTGCCAGCCGGTGGCCGACGAACGTACCCGGTGGCCCGCCGAGCCGGTCCAGTTCGGCAGGTTCGAACGGCAGCAGGCACAAGATGTGATCGACGTAGGGGCGCATGGCGAGCGCCCGCCCCGGCCGCCACGCCCACACCGACGGGCAGACATAATGCACGATCGGAATGTTCGGATTGGCCGCGCGCACCTTGCGGGCGACGCGCAGCGAGAATTCCGGGCTGTCGACTGTCACCAGGCAATCCGGCTTCGCCTCGACAACCGCGCGCGCCGTCTGGCCGATGCGACGGATCAGGCGCGGCAGGTCGCTCAAGATCGCGCCGATACCCATCAGCGCGATTTCCGAGGCGTCGAACAATGGGCGCAGGCCGAGCGCTTCGAGGTGCCGGCCGCCCGTGCCGACCAGGCTGACGGCACGCCCGGCCAGGCGCTGCTGCAGCGCGGCGACCAGATCATGCGCGAGCAAATCACCCGATTCTTCGCCGGCTATGATGGCGAGCCTGAAAGGGCGCTCGTCGGTCATGACGGGCCACCCGGCGGCAGGCCGACCACGAACAGGCCGAGCGTGTCGGCGCGGGCCTTGAGCTCGGCGAAATCGAGCACCAGCGCGTGGTCCGCCTCCACGCCGATGCCCGCCAGCCCCGCCGCGTGTGCCATTTCGACGGTCCCCGGACCGATTGCCGGCAGGTCTGCACGCAGCTCCTGCCCGGGTTTGGCGCATTTCACCAGCACGCCGCGCGTCTTGCCGGCCAGCCGGCCGTGCCCGCGCAGATCGCGCACCCGCGCCAGAAGCCCGTCGGTGCCCTCGATGCCTTCCACCGCGATCACCCGGCCGCCGATGGCGACAGTGCCCTGGCCGATATCGAGCGCGCCGATGGCGCGCGCTGCTGCGTAGGCGGCGTCAAGGTCGCGCCGGTCCATCGGCCGTGGTTTCTCGCGCGTCATCGGCCCTTCTGTCGCAAGCAGGTCGGGGACGACTTCATGCGCACCGACGACGCGGATGCCTTCGCTCTCGATGCCGCGGATCAACAGGCTGAGCAGGCCGTCGTCGCCGCGCGCCAGGGCAGTCAGTGCCTTGGCCAGATGGCGAAGCAAAGAGAAACTGGGACGAATCTCGCGCAGCGACGGCCGTCGGCCGATGCCGCCCGCCAGCACGATATGGGTAATGCCGCGCCGCTTGATGCGCGGCACGAACGATGCGAATTCACCGAGGCTGATTTCATCGGTTTCGAACGAGGCCAGTTCCGAACGCAGATCGGTTTCGCCGCGGACCAAAACGATGAGCGGCGCATGCCCCAGTCTGGCCAGCCCTTCCGCAACGTCGACCGGCAGCCGCCCGCTACCGGCGACAACGGCGACCTTGTCGCCGGGGCCGAGATGGAGCGCCGCGCCGCTAGTCCTGGCCGTCGGCGTCGTCATCAGGCGCCCCTTTCAGAGGCGGGAGCGTATACTGGCGCTTTCCCCGCGCTGCGAGAAAGTCGACGACTTTCATGGCATATGGGGAATCGGCGAACTCGTTGCGTGCGGTGTCGATGTTTTCCGCAAGCGTGCGCGAGCGGTCGAACAGCGTCCTGTAGGCGCGCCGCAACTTCAGGATCTCGGCCTTCGGTACGCCGGAGCGTTTCATGCCGACGACGTTCATGCCGCGCAGCACAGCGCGGTTGCCGCCGACCATGGCATACGGAATGACGTCGCCAAGAATCATCGAGCCCCCGGCGACAAAGGCATTGTGGCCGATGCGCACGAACTGGTGCACGGCCGTCAGCCCGCCTATGCCGACGAAGTCGCCCACCTCGCAATGGCCGGCGAGCGTCGCCGCGTTGGTCATGGTGACGTTGTTGCCGATGGCGCAGTCGTGGGCGATGTGCACGTAAGCGAGGAAGTGGCCGTTATTGCCGACCGTGGTGGCGCCGCGCCCGTTGTCGGTGCCGGTACTCATGCTGACATATTCGCGGATGATGCAGTTGTCGCCGATGGTAAGCGTCGTACGCCCGCCCTTGTGGCCGGTGCTCTGCGGCGGACCGCCGAGAACGGCCTGCGGATGCACGGTGCAGCCGCGGCCGATCGTAGTGGCGCCGCTCACGACGACATGGCTGGTCAGCCGCGTGCCGTCGCCGATGACCGCGTCGGGGCCGACATGGCAGAACGGGCCGATCGAGGCGCCGGCGCCGATCTCGGCGCCCGGCTCCACCACGGCCAGCGGATGGATAAAGGTCTGTTCGTGCATGATCGTCCGTATCAGGCGGGGTTCGTGGCGATCATCGCCGAGATCTCCGCCTCGGCCACCTTCGCCCCCTCGACCTTGGCCTCGCAGGCGAAACGCCAGATCGTGCCGCGCTGCTTCAACTTCGTCACATGGATTTCGAGCCGGTCGCCGGGCACCACCGGCTTACGGAACTTTGCGTTGTCGATGGTCATGAAATACACCACCGACGGGGTGTCGGAGCCACGGTTGCGAATGCAGATGGCGCCGGCGGTCTGCGCCATCGCCTCGATGATGAGCACGCCGGGCATCACCGGCTGGCCGGGGAAATGGCCGAGGAAATGCGGCTCGTTGATGGTGACGTTCTTGATCCCGACGGCCGAATTGTCGCCGTCGATGTCGATGATCCGGTCTACCAGCAGGAACGGATAACGATGCGGCAGGAGCTTCATCACCTCGAGTATGTCGATCGCCTCGAGGGTCGTCGACGCCGCGTCAGCCATTGTCCTTCACCTTTGCCTTCGGCTTTGCCAGCTTCGCCAGCGTTGCGATCTCGCGCATGGCCTGACCGATCGGCTTGGCAGGATAGCCGGCCCAGATTTCCCGCGCCGGAACGTCATGCATGAAGCCGCTGCGCGCCGCAAGCTGGGCGCCGCTTCCGATGGTGAGATGGTCGGCGATGCCGACCCCGCCGGCCACCATGACGTTGTCACCGAAGGTCACCGAGCCGGATATGCCGGTCAGCCCGGCAATCACGCAGTTGCGGCCGATGCGCACGTTGTGGGCGACCTGCACGAGGTTGTCGATCTTGGTGTTCTCGCCGATCACCGTATCGCCCAGCGCGCCGCGGTCGATCGTGGTGTTGGCGCCGATCTCCACATTGTCCTGGATGACGACGCGGCCGACCTGCGGAATACGCTCCGGGCCGGCCTTGCCTATGGAAAAGCCGAAGCCGTCTTGGCCGATCTTGGCTCCGGCGTGCACGATGACACGATCGCCGAGCAGCGCGTACTGGACCACCGCGTTGGGGCCGACATAACTGTTGCGGCCGATCTTGCAGTTGCGGCCGATGACGGCATTCGGCGCGACGATGGTGCCGGTGCCGATCTCGACGCCGGAGGAAATCACGGCGCCGGCCTCGATGATCGCGCCTTCTTCGACTTTGGCTGAAGGATCGATGCGCGCGGCGGCGGAAATCCCGGTCTCGCCGGTCATCGCCACGGGCGACGCCGCGTCGGGAAACAGCAGCCGTCCGACCATTGCGAAGGCATGCTGCGGCCGCGGCGTGACAAGCACGGCAACACCGGCAGGCGCCAGCTCAGCCACGTCGGCGGTGCACAGCACCGCGGCCGCGTGAAGCCCGTCCATCAGCTTGGCATTGCGTTTGCCGTCGACGAACACCAGCGCGCCGCCCCCGCCGACGGCGGCCGCGGCGATCGACGCCACGAGCACGTCCGCGTGTTCCAGGGTCCTGAGCTCGGCGCCGGTAAGCCGCGCAACCTCCGCCGCCGTGTAGCGCCGCGCCGGCACGAAAAATACGGTATCGGACATGCAGGCCTTCCGATCCGGGCGGTGCGCCCGGATCGTCCGTTTTCGCTCAGAAGCGCGTGGAAATGCCGAAGTTGAAGTTCTGCTCCTGGTCGTTGTCTTCCTTGACGACGGGAACAGCATAGTCGACACGCAGCGGCCCGAATGGCGACGCCCAGATCAGGCCGGCGCCGACCGAGGCACGCCACTGCATATCGGTTCCGGCAACGGTGAGGCCGGCGGTCTCGGCAATGCTGTTGCCGTAGAGCGTGGCCGCGTCGGCGAAAACCGCGCCACGCAGGCCGAAGCTCTCCGGAATGACCGGGACCGGGAACTGCGCTTCGAGCGAGGCGTTGAAGTACGTGGTGCCGCCGAGCTGGTCACCGGTCGTGGCGTCATACGGGCCGATACCGTTGTACTCGAAGCCGCGGATCATGCGGTCGTTGCTCTGGAAGTGGTCGAAGATGCGCAGCGAGTCCTCGCTGCCGTAGCCAGTGATGTGACCACCGCCGACGACGGCCAGGCCGACGATGTCGTACTCCTCGGAGAGCGTATGGTAATACGAGCCGCGCCCCGTGAACTTCACGTACTTGGCGTCGCCACCGATGCCGGCGAACTCCGCGGTCAGATTCGCATAGATACCCGAATGCGGGTTCTTCATGTCGTCGATGGTATTGTAGATCAACGACTGCGAGATCGAAGACTTGTTCCAGGGGCTGTTGTTGACACCGTCGATGATGGCGACCGACACGTCGCACTCGGACGGGTCGAAGTTGCCGTTGTCGTCCTCGCAGTGATCGCGGAACTCGTACTTTTCCTGCTGGAACGTGTACGCGGTCTGCGTGGTCAGCGTCTCGGTGATCGGCAGGCCCATGCGGATGGTCGCGCCGGTCGTCTCGCTTCTGTAGTCGTCGTAGGTACGCGTCTGGCGGAAGATGTCGAAGCCCGCCGCGATGCGCCGGCCGAGGAAATACGGCTCGGTGAAGGAGAAGGTGAAGTCGCGCGAATTGCGGCCGACGCCGGCGGCGAAGCGGATGAACTGGCCGCGGCCGAGGAAGTTGCGTTCGGTGATCGAGCCTTCGACCGACGGACCGGGCGTCTCGCCACCGGTGGTGTAGCCCGCGCCGATCGACAGTTCGCCGGTCGATTTCTCGACCAGGTCGACCACCAGGATGACCTGGTCCGGTTCGGAACCGGGCGCCGTCGAGATGTCGACGCGCTCGAAATAGTTCAGCTTCTCGAGGCGGCGTTTCGCCCGCTGGATCAGCACCTGGTTGAAGGCGTCGCCTTCGCTGACGTCGAATTCGCGGCGGATGACGAAGTCGCGCGTGCGCGCGTTTCCGCGGATTTCGATGCGCTCGATATAGGTGCGCGGACCCTGGTCGATCGCGTAGGTCACCGAAATCGTGTGGTTCTCGAAATTGCGGTCGCCGCGCGGCGTCACCTGGGCGAAGGCATAACCCTGGCCGGCAACCGACTCGGTCAGCGCGATGATGGTGTCCTCGACCTCTTTGGCGCTATAGGCGTCGCCCGAGCTGGTCTTGACCAGCGAACGGAGCTTCTCGGTGTCGACGTCGGGGATGGTGCTATCGATGTTGATGTCGCCGAAGGTATAGCGCGCGCCCTCATCGACCGTGATGGTGATGGTGTACTGGTTCGAGGCCTCGTCCAGCTCGCCATAAGCGGAGACGACCTGGAAATCCGCATAGCCGCGATTGTAGTAGAAGCGGCGCAGCAGTTCCTCGTCGGCGCGCAGACGCTCCTCGTCATAGATGTCGTCACGCATCAGGAACGACAGGAAGGTCGAGCGCTTGGTGGCGATGACGTCGGCAAGACGACGGTCGCCGAAGGCGTTGTTGCCGACGAAGTTGATCGCGGCGATCTTGGTGCGGTCGCCTTCGGTGATGTTGAACACCACGTTGACGCGGTTGTCGCCGAGATCCATGACCTGCGGCGTGACGGTGGCGTCGTCACGGCCGATACGGCGATACGCGCCGCGGATCGCCTCGGCATCGGCCTCCATCGCGGCGTCGGAGAAAGTCCCGCGCGGCTTCAACTGCACCACGCCGGTTAGCGCCACGTCCTTGATCTTCTTGTTCCCCTGGAACAGCACCTGGTTGACGACGCGATATTCGGAAACTTCGATAACCAGGGTCGAGCCGACCTGATTGACGCGCACGTCGGAGAACAGGCCCGTGGCGAAGAGCCGCTTGACCGCCTCGTCCAGATCGCCGCTGGAGAACTGCCGGCCGGGCGTTATTCCGGATTGGCTGCGGATGGTGTCGGCTTCGACACGCTGGTTGCCGCGCACCTCGATTCGGCTGACGACCGCTGCTTCAGCGACCGAAACGGCCGCGAACTGCGCGACGAAAGCACCAGGAGCGGCAACCGCCGCCGAGAGGGCAATCGCCGAAGCAGCGCCCAGAAAATTAGATACTGCCTTCATCGGGCTCAAATTACCTTTTTCTCGTAGTCCCCACGGCGAGAAAACCGGACGTCGCGGACATTTGCAGCTACGGTATTAACCGGATTTTCCCTATACGCAAGGCTTCTGGTTAACCGCCATTTACTTCGCAGCCCGCCGTGACATTGGTGTCACGGCATTTGGCGCGCATGGTAAACAAGACCGTAATGCCCTCTCCTCGCCTCGAATTTCCTTGCGGAATCAGCAGCCGAATAAATCGTTCCAGAAGACGAAGCCCATGAAGCCGAGAACCAGGAACATGCCGGTCCGGTAAACCGCCTCCATCATCCGCTCCGACACCGGACGGCGCAAAACCGCCTCGATGCCGTAAAAGACGAGGTGGCCGCCGTCCAGCGGCGGAATCGGCAGAAGGTTAAGGATGCCTATGCCGACCGACAGCAGCGCCACCAGTTGCACCAGCCATTCGAAGCCCGCTTTTGCCGCCTTTCCCGCCATATCGGCGATGCGGACGGGTCCGCCGAGCTGGCATTTGTCTTCACGTCCAACGACGAAGCGTTTCAAAAATTGACCGGTGCGCGCGATGATGTGGCCGGTCTCGCGGGTCGCTTCCACCAGCGCCTCGCCCGGACCATAGGCAATATGTCGCGGCTGCCCCAGTTCCTGGTTGTTGACCACGCCTATCGCGCCGACCTTGACCTTGTTGCCGAGCGCATCCGTCTGCTCCATCGGCTCCGGCGTCGCGGTCAGCGTCACCTCGGCGCCGTCGCGCAGCACGACGAACACGATCGAATCGCCGGCGCGGCCGGAAACCAGCCGCTGCACGTCGGAAAACGAGCTGACCGGCTGGCCATCGACCGACACGAAACGGTCACCCGGCTTGAACCCGGCCTGCTCGGCCGGGCTGTCGGCCCGCACCTGCGCCACCATAGGCTCGACGACGTAGCGGCCGTAGACGCCGAACAGCACGGCGAACACCGCGATGGTGAGCAGGAAGTTGAAAGCCGGACCGGCAAATACGGTGGCCGCGCGTTTCCACACCGGCTGCGTGTGGAAGGCAATCCTGCGTTCGTCCGCGGACAATCCTGCCTCGGCTTCCGCGTCCGGCGTGCTGGTGGCGTTCATGTCGCCGACGAACTTGACGTAGCCGCCGAGCGGGATGGCCGACAGCTTCCAGCGGGTGCCGCGCCGGTCGTTGAAGCCGATGATCTCCGGTCCGAAGCCGATCGAGAACGCCTTGACCCCGATGCCGCACCAGCGGCCGACGAGGTAGTGCCCCATCTCGTGCACGAACACGACCACCGTCAGCACGAACAGGAACGGCACGATCGTGCCGATAAGGATGCCGTCCGTGCTGAACAGCGCCGACACTATCTCGTTCAAGTCATGCCCTCGTCGTGGACCGGCCAAGCCGCCGTCTGGACGCATCTATGATGCGATGGCGGCGAATCCAAGAACGCCAGCCTACAGCATTCCTTCGCCCGAAACCGCAGCACAATTTCGGGAGAAGCGCCTCGGCCCCGCACTGCCGGCGATCGCGTCACCCGGCAAAAAACCCGTAGGGGCGGTCCGCGCCCGAGACCAGTGCGCCGATCAGGAACAGCGCGAACGCGGCGGCGACGAGGCCGTCGACCCGGTCCATGACGCCGCCATGGCCGGGAATCAGCCAGCCCGAATCCTTTACGCCATGGCGGCGCTTCACCCACGATTCGAACAGGTCGCCGGCCTGCGAGACGACCGACAGCAGCGCCGCCACGATAGCCATCCAGAACAGTCCGGGGACGCCGGCGCCCGCTGCGACCAGCAGTCCGGCAACGACGCCGAGAACCAGGCCACCGAGCGCTCCGCTTTGCGTCTTGCCCGGCGAGATCGCCGGCGCCAGCTTCGGCCCACCGACGGCGCGACCGACGAAATAGGCGAAGATGTCGGTCGCCCACACCACGGCGAACAGGAACAGGATGGCGACGAGACCGGCATGGTCATCGCCACGCAGCATGGCAAGCGACAGCCCGGACAACGATGCGTAGACGAAACCCGGAGCGTCCCACCGACCGATCCTGCGCAGGCCCGACAAAAGCGCGAGCGCCGTCGCCAGGACCACCACGATCCCGATCAGGATCGGCGCAGGCAACCCCGCAGTCAGCGCGCCGATAAAGAAGAGCATGAAAATCATCGGCACGAATGCCAGCGAGCCAGCCGCCGGCCCCTTACGGGACATGCTGGTCCATTCGTAGAAGATCGCGCCGGCTATGAAGGCCGACAGCAGGCGGAAAGCGACACCACCATACCAGGTGACCGCAAGCACGACCGCCGCCAGCACGATCGCCGAGATCACCCTGAGTTGGAGATTGCTCATCCGCCGGATTACGCGCTGCTCGAGACGCGGTCCGGCTCGGTCAGTCCGCCGAAGCGGCGCTCGCGCGCCGCGAACTGGCGCAGCGCCTCGCGAAAATGCTCGGGCGTGAAGTCCGGCCAGAAGCACGGCATGAAGACGAGCTCGCTGTAGGCGGCCTGCCACATCAGAAAATTCGACAGCCGCATCTCGCCGCTGGTGCGGATCACCAGGTCCGGATCCGGGATGCCGACGGTATCGAGCGCGTCGGAGACGGTCTGCTGGGTGATATCGGTCGGGTTCAGGCGGCCGGCCGCCACGGCGGCGGCAAGCCTGCGCGCCGCGCGCACGATCTCGTCGCGGCTGCCGTAATTGAAGGCGATCACCAGGTTGAGCGACCTGTTGGCGGCGGTCAGCGTCTCCGCTTCCTCGAGCAGCCCCCTGATGTCGGGCCTGAGTTCCTCGCGCTCGCCGATGACTCGCACACGCACGCCGGAGCGATGCAGTTCGGCCAGGTCGCGGCGGATGAACAGCTTCAACAGGCCGAGCAGATCGCTCACCTCGGACTGCGGCCGCGACCAGTTTTCCGAGGAGAACGCATAGACCGTCAGCCAGGAAATGCCGAGATCGGAAGCGGTGCGCACCGCCTGCCGCAAGGCCTCGACACCGGCGCGATGGCCGGCGAGCCGCGGCAGGCCCCTCGCCTTCGCCCAGCGGCCGTTGCCGTCCATGATGATCGCGACATGCGCGGGCGTGCTCATCGGTCTGCTTCGGGCGTCCGCCTCAAACGTGCAGGATTTCGGCTTCCTTGCCGGCGAGCAGGCTGTCGACGGTCGAGATCGTGTCGTCGGTCATCTTCTGCACGCGGTCCGACTGCTTGCGATGATCGTCCTCGCTGATGTCGCCGTCCTTCTCAGCCTTCTTGAGATGGTCCATGCCGTCGCGGCGCACGTGCCGCACCGCCACCTTGGCGTTTTCGGCATAGGTATGGGCGATCTTGACCAGTTCCTTGCGGCGCTGCTCGTTGAGTTCCGGCAGAGGGATGCGCAGCGTCGTGCCGTCCATGATCGGGTTGAAGCCGAGATTGGATTCGCGGATGGCCCGGTCGACGGCGCCGACCATCGACTTGTCCCACACCGACACCGAGATCATGCGCGCCTCCGGCACCGACACGGTCGCCACCTGGGTGATCGGCATGCTGCTGCCATAGGCCGGCACCATGATCGGATCGAGCAGGTTGGCCGAGGCCCGGCCGGTGCGCAGCGAAGCAAGGTCGCTCTTGAAGGCGGTTATGGCTCCGTCCATGCGACGCTGGATGTCGTTGAAGTCTGCCCCGTTGCTCATCGTTCACTCCTTGGATCCACCGTTGAAAGAATAGCCGGCTTCGCTTCAGTCGGCGACGACAGTACAACGCCCGCCGCCATTCAGAATCGCGCTGAAGCCGCCCTTTTCGTGGATCGAATACACAATTATCGGGATGTTGTTTTCGCGTGCAAGCGCAATCGCCGCCGTGTCCATGATTGCCAGGTTGTTCCTGATGACGTCGGCGTGGCTGATGCGTTCGTAGCGCAGCGCCGTCGGATCCTTCTTCGGGTCGGCCGAATAAACGCCGTCGACCTGTGTTCCCTTGAACAGCGCGTCGGCGCCGATCTCGGCGGCGCGCAACGCGGCCGCCGAATCGGTGGTGAAGAACGGGTTGCCGGTGCCGCCGGCGAAGATCACCACCTTGCCGGCGTTCATGTAGGCGGTCGCCTGGCGCTGCGAAAAGCTTTCGCACAGCTCCGGCATGGCGATCGCCGACAGCACCACGGCGTCGACGCCGATCTTGACCAGCGAGGTGCGCAGCGCCAGCGAGTTGATGACGGTCGCCAGCATGCCCATGTGATCGCCGGTGACGCGGTCGCCGCCCTTCGAGGCCACGGCGACGCCGCGAAAGATGTTGCCGCCGCCGATGACCACGCCGACCTCGACGCCCAGCGCACGCGCCTCGGCGATGTCGGCGGCGATGCGGTCGACGACCGAAACGTCGATGCCGAAATGCTGGTCGCCCATCAGGGCCTCGCCCGAAGCCTTCAGCAGGACGCGTCGGTAGCGGGGTTGGGTCATCAAATCCTCGAATTTCTTTGCAAATCGGTTGCCGCCGCGGAACCGTTCACCCGCCGCGCCCATCGCCAAAACCGGACGGCGCGATCGGCATTCCGATACACGAAGGGTGCCGCGATGTCACGCGCGCGCCTCGTTCGAACGACAGGGAAGCGCCAGTCCGCGCGCCGCTTTCGCCCGGGGGGCGCGCTCAGTTTCTTTGCAGGGCGAGATGCACGCCGAGGCCGACCAGCAGGCCGCCGCCGGCCATCTGCACCAGCCGCTGCACCCGGCCGGACCGCTCCAGCCTGGCCACCAGCGCGCCGGCAAGGAACACGCAGACGATATCGGCCGACGAAAACATCAGATTGACCAGCGTCCCCAGGATGACGAACTGCGCCCACACCGGCAGGCTCGCGGCGGGGTCGACGAACTGCGGCAGGAAGGCGACGAAGAAGATCGCGGTCTTCGGATTGAGCACCTCGACCAGTATGCTTTCGAACAGTGCCCGCCGGCCGCTCACAGGCTTTAGCGCCGGCACATCCACCTCGCTCTTTGCCTTGCGGCGCAGTTGCGAGAGGCCGATCCAGACAAGATAGGCCGCGCCGGCGATCTTCACGGCGATGTAGAGCACCGGCACGGCATGGAAGAGCACGGAAAGCCCGGCCGCCGCGGCGAACACATGGACGTAGCAGCCGAGATGGATGCCGAGCGTCGCCATCAGCCCGGCGATGCGCCCGCCGGCCATGGTACGCGCCGCGGCATAAAGCATCGCCGGGCCTGGAATGTAGGCGAACACAGCCGTGGTGACGAAGAACGCCAGCAGAAGTTCGTACGAAGGCAACTCAATCTCCCCTTCCGGATAGAACCATCGCCTTCGGACCGCGTGACGCGCCGGTAGGCTGGGTGCGATTGCCGCCATCGCGCTGTCCCGCAGCCAGCGGCGCTTCCCGGCCGGCCCTCGCGCAGATGGGCGCACACGCCTGCCGGATGGAAAAAGGGCCGCAGCGCGAGGCATGCGGCCCTTCGAAAAAGTTCAGTCGGGGTTGAAGCTCAGTGCTTCACCGCCGCCGCGACCTCGGCGGCGAAATCCGACTTTTCCTTCTCGATGCCCTCGCCCAGCGCGTAACGCACGAAGCCGGTGATCTTGGCCGGCGCGCCGATCTCCTTCTCGGCTTCCTTCAGCGCCTTCTCGACCGTCAGGTCGGGATTGATGACGAAGGCCTGCTTCAGCAGCACGACTTCCTCGAAGAACTTGCGCATGCGGCCCTCGATCATCTTCTCGATGACGTTGTCGGGCTTGCCGGATTCGCGCGCCTGCTCGGTGAAGATCGCCTTCTCGCGGGCAACCGCGGCCGGGTCTACCTCCTCCGCCGTCAGCGCCAGCGGGCTGATGGCGGCGACGTGCATGGCGACCTGGCGGGCGAACGCCTTGGCGGCCTCGGCATTGCCGGTGGTCTCGATCGCCACCAGCACGCCGAGCTTGCCGACGCCGTCGGCGACGGCGTTGTGGATGTAGGTCGCCACTGCGCCGTGCGGAACCGACAGCTTCGCCGCGCGGCGAAAGCTCATGTTCTCGCCGATCGTGCCGACCGCGTCCTTGATCGTCTCGGCGACCGTCTTGTCCGAACCGGGATAGGTCGAATCGGCGACGGCGTCCGGGCCGAAGGCCAGCGCGACCTTGGCGACGTTGGTGACGATCTCCTGGAAGGCGGCGTTGCGGGCGACGAAATCGGTCTCGGAATTGACCTCGACGACGACCGCCTCGCGCAGGCCGGAATCAACGCCGACAAGACCCTCGGCGGCGGTGCGGCCGGCCTTCTTGTCGGCCTTGGAGATGCCCTTGGCGCGCAGCCAGTCGACGGCCGCTTCCATGTTGCCGTCGGTGGCGGCGAGTGCCGCCTTGCAATCCATCATGCCCGCGCCGGTGAGTTCGCGGAGTTCTTTAACCTGTGCAGCGGAAATGCTCATCTTTGCCTCTTTGTTCAAAATGCGCTGGCGCACCATCGAAGTATCGACGATGCGCCTGACGCTGGCACGACAGGCGTGCCGAGTTTCGACTATGGCGGGCCTCCCTGAGACCCGAAGGCGGCTCAGGCCTGCGGCGCGTCCTCGGACGGAGCGTCCAGGGCCGGCTCGACGGGAGCCTCCTCCGAAGCGCCGATGTCGGCGCCGAACGCACCCTGCTGGCGGGCGATGCCGTCGATCGCAGCCTTGGCGATCAGGTCGCAGTAAAGCTGGATGGCGCGCGCCGCGTCGTCGTTGCCCGGGATCGGGAAGTCGATCTTCTCCGGATCGCAGTTCGAATCGATGACGGCCACCACCGGAATGCCGAGGCGCTTGGCCTCGAGGATGGCGATCGCCTCCTTGTTGGTGTCGATGACGAACATCAGGTCGGGCGTCGAGCCCATGTCCTTGATGCCGCCCAGCGCCTTGTCGAGCTTCTCGCGCTCGCGCTGCAGGTTGAGCAGTTCCTTCTTGGTGAAGCCGCTGCCTTCGCCGGCCAGAAGCTCGTCGAGCTTGCGCAGGCGCTGGATCGAGTTGGAGATCGTCTTCCAGTTGGTCAGCATGCCGCCGAGCCAACGCGAGTTGACGTAATACTGGGCCGAGCGCTGCGCGGCGTCGGCGACGATGTCGGAGGCCTGGCGCTTGGTGCCGACGAACAGCACGCGGCCGCCGCGCGACACGACGTCGGAAACCTGCTTCAGCGCCTGATGCAGCAGCGGCACCGTCTGGGACAGGTCGATGATGTGGATGTTGTTGCGGGCGCCGAAGATGTAAGGCGCCATCTTCGGGTTCCAGCGGTGGGTCTGGTGGCCGAAGTGAACACCAGCTTCCAAAAGCTGGCGCATGCTGAAGTCTGGCAGAGCCATTCAAAAGGTCCTTTCCGGTTGGCCTCCACGGACAAAGGCGAGCGGAGTGGATTCTCCTTTCGCCACCGGCGGCCTCAGCCGGATTTCTCCCGGGCAGAAGCCAAAGTCCGTGTGTGGAATGGCGCGGCATATAGAGGGGGATTGCCGGAAATGCAAGCCGGCAACCCGCCGGGTCAGGCAATCGCTTCAGAGGCTTGCGCGCCCCTCACCCCAGCGCTCTCCCAGCGAAGGACCTCGCCCGGCATGCCGAGGCCGGGGTTTTTGTCGCATGATCATTGTCCGAAAAGTCCGCCACTTTGCTTCGCCGACCTTCGGTCCGGGATCATGCTCCAGGGCGAAGCCATGCCAAGGCGATCCGCGGGCTCGATTCGAGCATCCGCGGGCCGGCGTCCAGCCTCCTTCCGCCTGTCGCGGAGAACGATCACGACGTGTCGGCGCAGCGCGGCCGGAATGCGAGGAGCAGGCGGCTGAGCCAGGCGGCGTTCGGGCGGTGCCGGCGGCCGGAACAGGGCCGACCGGCGGCCCGATGCGAAACCGGCGCCCGGTGGATCAATGCCGAGAAAGCGGCGGCGAGCGCGCGAAACTGCCTTGCCAGACGGGCAGCATCGCCGGGATCGCCATCTGTGCCGGGTGCGAGACGCTCGACCGGAAAGAGCGGCGACGCCACGCATCCGGCCTGCGCGGCCAACGCCCGCGCCGCCCGCTCGGCGGGACGCAGCAGCCAGAGCACGACGCGGCGGACGGGCCAGGAGCGGCAGGCCGCCCGCTCGGCAAGGCCGGCGAGCGCGAGCAGCAAGGCGACGATGC
>QFCS01000987.1_pt1 | contig 96272 bp, 93 predicted proteins | sample 3576561 | NCBI WGS metagenome assembly QFCS01 | reverse complement strand
ATAATTAATTGAAAAAAATTATACTTTAACTTTAATTCCCTATCTTTACAAAGGATCAATATTAAGATGTTATGAGTGTTTTTAGGTTAAAAGAATTATTAAAAGAAAAAGGAATAACAGGTAAGGAACTGGCCGAAAGGGTAAATGTAACGGAGGCAAGCATTTCAAACCTGGTAAAAGGTGATAGCATCCCAAGAAAAGAATTATTGTTACAAATAGCCAAAGAACTTGATGTTGATATAAGAGACTTATTTACTTCCACTAAAGTAACGGAAACCGAGACCATCTATGTTTTAAGACAAGGTTCTTATGTTCCTATTGGAGTTATAAAAAAATTGCAGAGTAATGAAAAAAACAATAACAATATCAGTTAAAGAATATGAATGTCTGCGGGGGCATTTAACTGAAGCTAACAAACTGCTTCAAAAATTGGAGGTTGCTTTTGGGAGTGAAAAAGCTCCCGAAGCACTTCCAAAAAAAAGAACTAAAGCTGATATGATGAAATTAATTGACGAAAGGGAAATCGCTAAAAGATTGAGAGCTACAAAGAAATAAAAAAGCTACTTGAACAAATCGATTTAATTTTTACTCAAAATAACTAAATACTTCTTTTGCCAGATCTTTATTAGATTTCCCGATGTATGCGAGAAACATTTGCTCGGTGCTGTGCCCGGTAATGTATATTAGGTAAGTAGTCGGAATTTTTCCGTAAAAGTTCGTAGCAAAAGACCTCCGGCCAATATGAGAAGTAACAAGCTCCCATTTCTGATACATCCCTGTTTCTTTCCGATATTGTTTGCTTTTTGGAGCTGTTTCTACTTTCTTACTTCCTTTGACCATTTGGGTAAGTTCTGCCTTTTCGCATACTTCTTTGATATAAAGATTGTAATTTACATCTGTTATCTGTCTTGGAAATTGTCCGTTTCGTTTGTTCAGGATTTCAATAACTTTTTTATGTACCGGAATTGTCATTATTTTACCTGTTTTCTTTTGGGTAAATTCAAGTAATGGCTTTCCGTCTTCGTACCTAATCATTTCATAAGTGAAGTTTAAAAAATCTGATACCCTTTGCCCTAAGTAACAACTTATGATTAACCAGTCTTTGGCGTTTTCCAAATATTCGGGCAAATCGGATGTTTTTTCTATTTGCTCCAGTTCCTCAAAAGTCAGATAAATACTTTGCACTTTTTGCCTATCCAAACGCAAACCATCCATTTGCGGATGAACCTCCAAGCCTAAATATCTTGCGTGCTTACAGAAAGTTTTAATAAAAACTAACTCCCTTTGCATTGTATTTTGTGAATACCCTTGCTTAATGCAATAATCAACAAACTCATTTTTGAATTTGTCGTTTACATCTTTTATCAGAATAATTTTTTTACGTTGCTTCTGAAAGCGGATAAGTTTGTTTTTAACTACATTATTTTTCTTCCTCAATGCTTCTGTTATTTCGTGTTTACGATATTCTAAATAAAAATCAATATAACCGATTAAGTCAATAGGAATTTTTGCCTGTTCTTCTTGCTCTTTAGTCTTGGGTGGATTGTAGTATAATTCAATCTGCTTTTCTAACCACGTCTTATTAACCATATCTAAAACCTTTGTATCAGGAATTAAGTTAAAGGCATCAAGGATGTAGGTTCGGAGGTTATCTATTTCAGTGTTTACTTGATACTGTCTTGCTTTTATATCCTTAACCCAATTTTGTTTTTCAATATCCTTATAATTTGGAAAGTCTGTTTTTGTATGATAATTTTTCCAATAGTTTTTATCTACTTCAATACGTGAAAGACCATAGAAGAAATATGGCGTATTTTTAGCATCTTTTGGCTGTCTTTTTACTCTAAAAGTTAAACCAACCTCTAAAGATGCTTTATCTTTCGTAGAACGATAACGAAAATTTACAGAGGCCATTTTTATGCTTTTTTTAATTGTACAAAACTACAAAAATGACTACAATCTGACTACAAAAATTAAATTTATTTAAAACGAATGAAATTACTTTTAAGAAAAAAAATTCACAACATACTGATAAACATAACTTTTAAGTATATTTTTTGTTTCAATCGATTTTATATCATTTCCACAAAACTACTCTCTCCGACTCCACAAAAAGGGATGGTTATTCAACCATCCCTTTTTATTTTTTCTTACTTAATTTTTCTAAAGCTAACTTAGCTATATCCTGTGTGATTTTGGTCGGGGAGAAACAATCACAATTTGTCAGCCCGATAACATAAATGTCTTCACTCGGGATATAAACTGCCATCGATTTAAATCCGAAAATACTGCCGCCGTGTTCTCTGGTTAATTGTCCGTTGATCTCTCTGATATGCCAACCATAACCGTATGCCAATTCATCTCCGTTGTTCAATTTATATCTGCTAAAAGCCTTTTCAGAATTTTCAGCTTTCAACAGCACATTTGTATTTAAGGCATTTTGCCATTTTAGCATATCTTCTAAAGTTGACATCAAAGCTCCGGAAGAATAAGGAACACTGTAATTTATCATTGTTTTGTTTACATATCTTTCTTCCTTTTTTTGATAACCGTAAGCTCTTTTTTTAATGACTTCCCTGTCTGTAGCATAGCATGATTGATTCATCGCTATCTTATTAAAGATATTGTTTTTAATATACTCCTGATAGGAGGTAGCAGAAACCAACTCTATGATATATCCCAACAAAACATAACCCGAATTATTGTACTCGAACTTTTCGCCCGGTTCAAAATCTGACGGCTCATTTTTAAAAAAGTCAACCATCATTTTTGGTGTCATCTCTTTTTGGGCAATGTCTTTAAGTGATTTCATCTTGGTAAAATCTTTTATGCCGGATGTATGGGTTAACAAATGATGAATCGTAATTTTATTCCCATTAGGATAGTCCGGAATGTATTTTGAAATGGTATCTCTACTATTTAACTTCCCTTGTTCCTCCAGCATTAAAACAGCTATTGCGGTAAACTGTTTTGTCATTGAAGCTAACTGAAATACGTTATCGGTTTCCAGTTTTATTTCCAACTCTATATTCGCCTTTCCAAAAGCCTTTTCATATACCGGCTTTCCGTTTTTTGAAACCATAAATACACCGCCCGGGCCGTCTTGATCATTCAACTCAGTTAATATTATATCGTCTATTTTTTGAGTAAGCGATTGAGAAAAAGTTGCATTTACAAAAACGACTGATGCTGGCAGGAGAAATTTAAAAAACTTAATCATTCTTTTGGTTTTAGAATAGGGCTTTTTAGACGAATTATTGTTACAGTTATACTGATTAAAAGCACAAACCCAATCTATTCTTTAATAAATTTAATGATTTTAGTACCATCCTTTTCTGATGTTATTTTTAAAACATAAAATCCTTTGGCAAGATCAGAAACATCAACTGCCGTATTCGAAATTTGATTTATAACTACTTCCTTACCCGTCAAATCATAAACAGAAACTATTTTTATTATTTTATGGGTATCGATATGCAGAACACTTTGAGCAGGATTTGGAAAAATCGTTACATTAAAATCTTTATTAAAATCAATCGTATCCAAACTGCAAGGATCGTCTCCCGGTCCAATGACAGCATATCCATCCACAAAAACTTGCGGTGACATTTCTGTACATCCGTCAAGGGTAGTTAAAACACTGTATGAACCCACAGAAGATACCTGTATTGATTGATTAGTTTCTCCAATTATTGGGTTACCCGAATAATCTAACCATTGATAGGTATCTGCTGATTGAGTCCAAAGCGTTCCTGTTTCGTCGGGACACAAAATCAAATTATCAGGAAAAATAGTATTGGTATGAGAACAAAAGTTTACTGTCCGCTCAAAAACAGATTGCAGGTTTTGCCCCAAATAACATTTGTTAGCAGTAAGTCGGATGGTATAAGTACCATCCGTTGCATAACTATGGGTAGGTAATGCCGCTGTGGAGGTGGCCCCATCTCCAAAATCCCAGAGATAAGAATCCTGGTATATTGAGGTATTTGTATTGATAACAATCTCATTGGTTCCATTGCCTATGCGATAGCTAAAATTTGAATTTGGGATGTATTTACCAATGTACCAATCCTGCATTTGATCATACACCAAAGTTTTAACGGCGTTTCTTAGAATTGAAGCGGTAGTTGCATCAAGTCCGTAATTGTCCGTAATAAATGTGGGATCTTTTCTAAAAAGTGACGTATAAAAACAACATGCTGCAAGGTAGGAACCTGCTACTGAAGGATGACTTCCATCAGATTGATACAAAGATACGGAAGGATAATTATCTCTTATAAATTTCCAAACCACACCAGCAGGTGTAACTTCTGCTTCATGTAAACTTGAAGTATTCATATACCTGTCTGTCAAAAGGCTTTGCATTCCGTCATAGGTGCAAACAGCAGGATTTGTTGGGCAATTTTGAATATCACCATTTTCATGACCCCATGTCATAAAAGAAGTGATTTGAGCACAAGGCCTATTTTGCTTAATATAGGTTTTTAGATTTAAAAATCCGTTCATAAATGCCGATGGGACAGGAAATGATGGCCGTTGACTTTGCTCCTGCAACACTATATAATCCCATTCATCTGATAAAATTTTAGTAAGAGATACCGAACTTAAATAATGATCCTGTAGAGTATAACCTCCTATTAAGTTACTATCATAAAGTAAAACATCGCCGGTATTAGCAGCGAATTGAGAAACAATTTGAGGCAAATCGTTAACATAAGTGTAACTATTTCCTAAGAACAAAACTTTTCTGATTTGGCTTTGTCCTGTCGCCTTTACACCCAAAATACATAGTAAAACCAAAAGTCTGTTTTTCATGATGATTTTTGTGTTAACAATACAATAAAACAACTAATTAACAACAGACTATACTCAACCCCATTTTGTCCATGTCCGACAACAAACCATCCGTTTTGAAAATGAACCAACATCATACCCATTACTAAAATGAATATAAACCAATAAGAAGCACAATTTACCCGTTTGTTGCAAATGAGTGATAAACCCAAGCCAATGTCCAGAATGGTTACCACCCAGGCAATCCACTTTCCAAAAATAATACTTTTTGAAACCAAAAAATCACCAAACAGAGGAATACTTCCATAATAAATCCTTGCACCCCCATGGGTTACCATTATTATACCTAATAATATTCTGAGAAGAGCTACAGAATTTACACTTTTTAATTTTTTAAAATTGTATGGAGTTGTCATCGTTTTTAAACTGTTTTTTTCATAATGTCAAAACTATAATTCTTCTCTTTGTCAAAATTGGATAGAAACGACACCGCAATTTTTATTACTTGATGAAATAAATCAATTTTAAGTAAAAAATTTTACATTTGTATATGGGTTATAAACAATATGCTGTGCATCCTGCACTCAGAAACTGGATACGTTATTTTTGGAGCTATGATGTATATACGCCTACAATTCAAACGTTGCATATCCGCTCTTTTGCAGACCGATACCCAAGACTTATTTTTCAGGATGTCAACTCTTCATCGTTCATAACAGAAATAAATGGCGATGTAAAACCGGTCTGCTATTTAAGCGGAATCGATACCATCCCTACTGATACGTACTGGGACAGTCGTTTTTCTCATTTTGGCGTTAGCTTTCATCCTCATGCATTACATGTTTTCTTTGGCTTAGATGCCTCTGAGTTGACCAATCAAACTCCGGATATTCAATTATTGGACAAAAAAGAATTAACCCATTTGTTAATAAATGTAAAAAGCCATGAAGATCGTGTAAATCTGCTTCAGCATTATTTCAGCGAAAAAGTTTCTGTCCGAAAATCAGATATAATTATCGAAAATCTTTTAGGTAGAAACTGGCTTGATAAACCGGATTGTGAAATCAGTTTAGCTTCGGTTGCAAGTCATTACAAAATATCGGAACGTCAATTACAACGCAGATTTAAACAGAGTGTAGGTGTTTCTGCCCGCAAATTTTCGCAAATAGCAACGTTTGAAAAATCGCTGAAAGTCTTATCCTCTGCTAACTATGGTGATCTTACCCAAATCGGCTACGATATGGGCTATGCCGATCAATCCCATTTTATCCGTAATTTTAAACTCTTTTCAGGTATTTCTCCTTATGAATTTGTCAGAAACAAGGCCTTAGGATCAGAAAGTGCCTCATTTATTTATCCCGAATAATTTAGTCAAATGTCGTTTTAATACAATTCTGCCCAAAGCCGGCCCATTAGTTTTGTTTTACCAAATCAAATCATTCAATATTATGAAAGTATCACAAAACAAATTCGCAAAACTTATTGTATTAATTTGCACTATTCCTTTTCTGCTCAACTGCTCAAGTGATGACAACGAGCCAAACAACACGTCCAAAAAAATTGTTTTCAAAGCAGAAACCTCAGCCGGATCTTCCATAAATATGGCTGTTTACGGTTATGACGCTACCCTTACCACTGTTTCGGGGATTAACAGTCAATCATGGACCAGCCCTGAACTAACCGTACCTTCCGGTGCCAATGTAGCGAGCATAATAGCAAATGCAGCAGGAGCCAATGCTTCTTCAACATTGAAAGTGCAGGTATATGTAGATGGTGTACTAAAAAAAGAAGGAACAAGTACAGGTACCGCTTTATCGGCAACGGCACAATATAACTTAGAGTAAGCATCATAAAGTGGGAATGCTTTTTCTGTATTTTACAGGACAACACTTTATTAAGTCATATTAGAACTTTTTCGATACAGCTAATCATGTAGAACTGCGGATCGCTTTCGGAGGTTTTATCGAAAATATTTTGGGCAGTACTATTTAAAAGCATAACCATTCAGACGGAGACAAAGAGCCATTCGGAAAATGATAAAGGGTTTTCTCTGCTATTGGTTCAATTTAAAGGATTATGCCGGCTATATCAGGAAGTATCATTTAAAATTAAAAAAGCAAAGGACTGTTAAAAAAGTTAATAGCGGAATTAATGTTCCGTTGAGCTGCTGTCTACTTCTCTCAAAACCCTGTATAGATAATATTTTACAGGGTTTTTATTTATCCGTAACATTTTGAAAATGTTTTTTAGACTTTGCAAATTTTCTTTTCATTCTGATTTTTATCCCTGAATTAAATGTTCAGGGGTTTACAGAGAAAAAAATCTTCTGCTACAACAAAAGAGCAGCGTCAAGTTGTTTCGGAATGTTAAAAATAAACCAAAAGCACAAATAGAAAACTACATTTTCTGAATATATATATATTACCTTTGTAGTACAGTATTGCATATGGAAAACAATTACTTTTACGAAAGTCCTTTTATACCGTATATTTCCTTCCACAAAGTCATTAACATTCTGGAAGAGATTGCCTTGTCTTCCATTGACTACCGCTCTAATTATGCAAAGGCTCTGTTAAAAGAGATCGCTGCTAAACCGGAATTGAGAGAAGGTATAAATGATTTGCGTTTTATTAACGAAAATGAAGAACTGATCAGTTACCTGCTGGCCGATTTGTTTCCTACCGCCTTAACACACAACGAAATAAAAGCTGCAACGCTGCCCTTTCAAAACATTACGTTCAACTATTCCGAACGGTTCAAAAAAATCCTCAACGAAGCGGGTCAGACCTTTGACATGAACATCCGCGATTTTGATGAACACCAGTTTTATGTAATGAATTGTACACTGATTCTCAATGCCCATTACAACCAGAAGATCGACTTCGGCAAACCCCTGTTCTATGATATTCCCGACGCAGAGGGCATCATGAGGCATTACAGAATTTTGTATAATGCTGATTTTGTTGAAATTTTTCCAACCGAAGCAACAAAACCATTGACTGAAGAAGAAATAAACGAACTGATCGACAATTACGATAATCTGGCCCTCTGGAAGGAAAAATTTCCGCCAAACTCCTGGATATTAAAAGGATTTGTGATTGTTTCACTCGTTGATGTAACCGTTGAAAGTGCCGTTTCAAACCTAAAAACCTACTTACTGCGACCTGAGGTTAAAACAACCGAAAGTAAGGAAGATTCTTATTCGATTTTCCGGTCGGTTTTTAAAATCCCCGATTTGCGAATGGGATTCACCCTTTACAACGAAGAAGAAGATAAATTTGAAAAACCCGCATTTAAAGAAGGAAAACCATCCAGCTTTATTCTGTTAGATCAGCCGGAAGCTGACTGCAAAAATGCACTTTGCGGATGTTCTTATGAATACCTGATTGAAAACCAAAATGTATTCATCATTCCGGATGTACATGAATTTGCCAAAGAAAAGCAAAACCAGCTGTTTGCAAAACAACTGCTGAGTCAAAACATTCAGAGTTGTTTATTGGCTCCGGTAATTAAAGACAATAAATTACTGGGCATTATTGAGCTGGCCTCCTCGGAAGTAAGGGCTTTAAATTCGATTAACGCCAATAAACTGGAGTTGATTATGCCTTTTTTGGTTGATACGATTGTCCGAAGCTTTGTTGATATGCAAAACCAACTCGAAGCAATCATTCAAAAAGAATATACCACCATTCACCCCAGCGTATATTGGAAATTTAAACGGGAAGCAAAGAATTATTTCCAGAATATTGCCGCTTCCAAAGATTATATCCTGAAAGAGATTGTATTCAAGAATGTTTTCCCGCTTTACGGGCAAATTGATATCAAAGGCTCATCGGAGCACCGGAATGAAACCGTTAAAACCGACTTGCGGAATCAGTTGAAAAATATCATCGGAATTTTTGATACCCTCAAATCCAATTCCAATCTACTCATTCTTGAACAGCGTAAATTTGAACTGCAGGAGTTGCTGGCAGAAATTGATAACCCGTTAAAAACTGATACGGAACAGCAGGTACAGCATTTTATCGAGTCGGAAATCCATCCTGTACTGAATTCCATGCAGAATGAGAAAGACTATGCCCCAAAAGTCAAAGCCTACTTTGAAAGCCTGGATCCCAAAACCGGAATGTTCTATCATGCCCGAAAAGATTTTGACCATACACTTTCTGTGATCAATAAAAAATTAGCCTCTGTTTTAGATGCCAAACAGCAGGAGGCACAACAAATATATCCGCACTATTACGAACGTTTTAAAACAGATGGTGTAGAACATAATTTATACATCGGCGAATCGATTGTACCAACCATTCCATATGACAAGATGTACCTGAGTAATCTTCGTTTATGGCAATTGCAAACCCTTTGTGAAATGGAGTTAGAACACCATCGCATCAAAGACACCCTGCCCTACTCCTTAGATGTTACGTCCTTAATTCTGGTTTTCAGCCTGCCCATTTCCATTCGCTTTCGAATGGACGAAAAACGGTTTGATGTTGATGGTTCCTATAACGCCCGCTACGAAGTGGTCAAAAAACGAATTGATAAAGCCAACATCAAAGGAACCGACAAACGCATTACCGAAAAAGAGAAAATCACCATCGTCTATTCGCATAATCAGGAAGAAGCCGAATACCTGAAATACATCAAATACCTGCAATTTAAAAAAATTTTAGAACCAACCCTTGAGAAATTCGAAGTAGAAGACTTACAAGGAGTTTCCGGACTAAAAGCGTTCAGGGTAAAGGTTTTAAATACCGAAAATTCAGCCAAAAAATACTCCTATCAGGAATTGTTGGATGAGTTGAAGTGATTTTTATTAGAAATGATTTAATTTAAAATTAAATTTTATATACCAATACTTATCACTTTTATAGAACAATCCTATTTGTTATATTTGTATGAAGAAGTATAAATAAAATCAATGGTAAATGTTTTCCTAGATTATTTAAAAGATAAATTTCCGATAACCGAAGAGGAATTGGAAAAGTTCAGTCAGGTATGCACAGTAAAAAAACTTCGCAGACGACAGTATCTTTTACAGGAAGGCGATGTTTGGAATAAAAATGCATTTGTTTCAAAAGGAGTTTTACGTACATATCGGGTGGATGAAAAAGGGACTGAACACATTATACAGTTCTCCATTGAAAATTGGTGGGCAGGTGACCGACAAAGCTATCATACTGGATTACCCTCAACATTTAATATTGAAGCTTTGGAAGATGCGGAAATTGTACTTATTCCAAAAACAGATTTTGATCGCTTGCAAATTGAAATTCCTAAGTTTGGTGAATTTACCAGAGCATTGTTAGAACGTAGTTTTATTGCTTCACAAAACAGAATTCATGCCAGCATTAGCTACTCAGCCGAAGAAAAATATGCCGATTTTATCAAAGCGTATCCTGATATCACCAACCGAATTCCACAACATATGATTGCATCCTATTTAGGAATTTCACCGGAAACACTCAGCCGAATACGAAATCAAATAGCAAAAAAATAATACCTTCTCAACAATACTTACTCATTGCGGTAAGTGTTTTTTTCTTCTGTAAAGTCCAGAATCATTATTATCCTCAAAAACCTTGATAAATGTCAAGGGTTTTATCTGTCTTTTATCAATGGATTGGGTGTGCTTCCTGTTGCAACTTTGTAACAGAAATTCAAAGCGGATTTCATCAATTAAATACTCAATAATTATGAAAGCAAAATTTATCATCACTACACTATTACTAACAACATTTATAGGCAGTCAAGCAAGCACAAATTCGTCAGAAGAAAAAAACACTATTGTTATTGTGCATGGAGCATGGTCAAAAGCAGCAGACTGGGAAAATGTTTCCAATGCTTTAAAATCAAAAGATCATGAAGTTCTAATCGTTAATCTTCCAGGACATGGAGACGATAAAACTCCTGTTAATACTATTACTATGCAAACGTATGTTGATGCAGTGAAAAAAGTCATTGGAACGAAAAAGAACATAATTCTGGTAGGACACAGTTTCGGAGGTATCGTCATCAGTCAGGTAGCAGAAGAATTGCCTAAACAAATTCAAAAACTGATTTATATAGCGGCTTATATTCCAAAAGATGGGGAAAGCTTACTTTCTATAGCACAAGCTGACTCACAAAGTCGCATTGGTCAATACCTTAAAGTAAATGAAAAAGAAGGTACAGTTGTGATTGCAAAAGAAGGCGTAATAGAAGTTTTTGCAGCCGATGCCCCTAAACATATTGGCGATTACATTGCTTCAACAATTCAACCTGAACCGTTATTACCTCTTACTACGCCTGTAAAACTTAGCAGTACTCAATTTGGGAAGGTTAAAAAAGCAGCTTTATTAACTACCGAAGACAACACTATTGGCATCATGTTACAGGAAAAGATGGCAAAAGATGCAGGCATAGAAAATCCGGTATTCCTGAAAGCCAGCCACACACCATTCATTGCACGAGCTGAAAAACTAATCCAATTTCTTTCCGAACAAGCTAAATAATGCTGTTTTCTTGATAAATGTCAAGCGTTTTATTTGCCTTTTATCAATGGACAGAATGCCCTTTCGGTTGCAACTTTGTAACAGAAAATCAAACTAAAAAATCATGGAAACAATTGACAACAAAGCGTATTCAAAAAGCAAATTGGAAGTAAAAATGAATTCCATCACATTACAAATGTCTTTTGAAACAGAATCCAAAATGACATTTACAATCATTGACGGAGGCGGAAAAATTGAAAACGGATACACCGAAACAATAGAAACAAACATTATAAAACTGAGAACAAATCTGTTTTTAATCACTTGGAAAGAAATTTCAGGAGCAACCATCAGTCAGGTTCAAGATTTAGAAAACGAATTGGTTTACACCAATATAACAATGACTAACGGTAAATTTTATCAAACTAAAGGAACAATTAAACACATTAAATAATACTAATTTTTAAACATTAATATCATGAAAATAGGAATCATCGGTGCAGGAGCCATCGGACAGGCTTTCGCCAAACAAGTAGCAGACGCAGGTTATGACGTAGTAATCAGTAACAGCAGAGGAGCAGAATCGCTCAAAGAAATTGTAGCCCAATTGGGTGGAAATGTAAAAGCAGGTAGCGTTGAAGAAGCCGCTACTGCCGAAGTAATCTTCCTTGCTCTTCAGTGGCAACATATTGAGCAAGTAACACAAAACATCAACTGGGAAGGAAAAATTGTAATTGACCCCACTAACCCAATCTTACCGGGCTTTAAATTAGCCAATTTGGGCAATAAAACGTCAAGTGAAGTGGTACAGGAGTGGGTTTCAGGAGCAAAACTGGTAAAAGCTTTCAACACCTTACAACCTGGACTTTTAGCTTCAAATCCAATTCAAAACGGAGGAAACAGAGTATTATTCTTTTCAGGAAATTATGACGATGCCAAAGATATTGTTTCAGGCATCATCAACCGCATAGGATTTGCAGGAATCGATTTGGGTCGCCTTAACGAAGGTGGAAAGTTACAGCAGTTTCCGGGTGGAGCATTGCCAGCACTTAACTTAATCAAAATGTAATTTTTAAATCATTATAAATTTTTATTCACTTTAAAACATTAAAATCATGTCAACATTAATAAATAAAACAGCTTTAGTAACCGGAGGTAGCCGTGGAATTGGTGCCGGAATTGTAAAAAGATTAGCTTCAGAGGGAGCAAACGTAGCCTTTACCTATGTTTTCGATAAAGAAAAAGCAGAAGAATTGGTTAAAGAAATTGAAAAAACTGGAAAAAAAGCATTAGCTATCGAAGCAAACAATCAAAATCCTGAGGAAGTCATTGCAGCCGTTGAAAAGACGGTAGCAACATTTGGACAACTGGATATTTTGGTCAACAATGCCGGAATTGGTATTGTAGCTCCAATTGAAGAGTTTACCTTGGAGAATTTTGACAAAACGATGGACATCAATGTCAGAGCCGTTTTTGTAGCGATCAAAGCTGCGGTTAAACACATGAAAAAAGGCAGTCGTATCATCAATATCGGGAGCATTAATGCCGACAGAATACCCTTTCAGGGCGGTGGGGTTTATGCTATGAGTAAAGCTGCTATTCAAGGTCTAACAAGAGGGTTAGCTCGTGATTTTGGACCACTAGGAATTACGATAAACAATATTCAACCTGGTCCAATTAACACCGAAATGAATCCGGAAGAAGGAGAATTTGCTGATTATTTAAAAACACATATTTCGGTTGGAAGATATGGTCAACCACAGGAAATAGCCAGTTTGGTTTCTTATCTTTCCGGTCCTGAAACAAGTTATATCAATGGTGCCAGTTTGAATATCGATGGAGGATTCGCCAGTTAATCCGTTTTTAAATAAAAAATCCCTTTCAATTTCTCTTGAAAGGGATTAATCAACTAATAATGTTAAGCACTTATACCACTATAAAAAAAAACAATAGTTTATTTGGATGGTAATCAAAAAGTACTGTACTTTTGCTTAACGGTGTTAAATAATTTAATACTACAAAAAATGGGAAGCAAAGATCGTATTTTAAGACAGAAAGAAGAAACCAGAAGAAACATTCTGGATGCAGCCTATACCATTGCAAAAGAAGAAGGTTGGCAAGGATTGAGTATGCGTAAAATTGCCGATAAAATTGAATACACTGCGCCTATTATTTACGAATATTTTTCCAACAAAGAAGCCATCTTACAAGAACTGACATTAAAAGGATTTATTTGTTTGAGCAAAAATCTGGAAAAAGCAAAAAGCGAATCGCAAAATCCTGCCGAACAACTGGAAAAAATGTGGATGGCCTATTGGGATTTTGCCTTTGAAGATAAAGAATTGTATCAGGTTATGTATGGCGTTCAAATGAACTGTTGTACCGAAAGATGTTCTGCTACCGAGAATCCTTATAATTTGTTTACCGGAGTAATAGCAAAAATTATGGAAAAGAGTAATCCTTCTCTGGAAATAATAAAACAGAAATATTTTACTTTCTTTTCGGTAATCCACGGATTAATTTCAGTAAATATGGTGGGTAACGGTTTGTCAAAAGAAACCAATAATCAAATTTTGAAAGACGCTATTGGCGGTATCATAAAATCATTAGAATAAAAAAATTTAACCATTCATTTAACGCTGATAAATTATTTAACTTAAATAAAAATGTACACAAAGACCAAATTTATTCGCGATCATTAGCGATGACCAAGCCACAGGCTTTTTTTTACCAATTTACTTAACACTGTTAAATACTTTAATTCAAATAAATCACAAATCTCTAACTCAAAAAGTAATCTGAAAAATGAAAAAAACAGTAACCGCAATAATCGTAGCCTTAATAGTCACGAGTTGCTCTCCTAAACAAGAAAATGCAATAGCCGAAGCTCCAATTCTTCCGGTATATGCCATTGAAAATACGTTAGCTACTACCGATGCCGAATATCCGGCGGCAATACAAGGAAGCGTTGACTTAGAAATCCGACCACAGGTAAGCGGAAATCTGGAAAAAATATATGTAGATGAAGGTCAACTCGTTTCAAAAGGTCAGCTTTTATTCAAAATAAACGAACAACCATTCCGCGAGCAATTAAACAATGCTTTGGCAAGTCAGCATGCCGCAGAAGCAGCCTTGATAAATGCTCAGCTGGAAATCGACAAATTAACACCATTGGTACAAAACAAAGTGGTTTCGGAATATCAATTAAAAAATGCCGTTGCGTCACATAAAATTGCCAAAGCCAATCTTGAGCAAGCAAAAGCAATGGTTGCTTCGGCAAAAATCAACTTAGGTTATACGTCAATTACGGCTCCGGTAAACGGATACATAGGTCGACTTCCCCGAAAACAAGGAAGCTTGGTAGCTTCTACAGATATTGAACCTTTGACAAAACTATCCGATGTACACGAAGTCTATGCTTATTTTTCATTGGGAGAAACCGATTTTATCAACTTCAAAAAACAATATTCAGGTAACACCATCGATGATAAAATCAAGAATTTGCCTCCGGTACAATTGATTTTGGCAGACAATAATCCGTATTCGGAAAACGGAAAAATAGATATGGTTGACGGTCAGTTTGATAAAAACACCGGAGCCATTACGCTCAGAGCAACATTTCCAAATTCCAAAGGATTATTGCGTTCGGGAAACACCGGAAAAATCCGTTTGTCCATTCCACATGAAAATGCCATTGTAGTTCCACAAGAAGCTACTATTGAAATTCAGGATAAAATATTTGTTTTCACCCTAGATCATCAAAATAAAGTTTCCAAAAAACCAATTACCGTGAACGGAAAATCCGGCACAAACTATTTGGTGGAAAACGGTATAAAATCAGGCGACCGAATTGTGTTTAAAGGATTTGAAAATCTACAGGAAGGAACAGTTATCAAACCGGAACCACAGACCAAAATTGTCGCAAAAAAATAATTCTTAATACTTAGATAAGATAAAAATGTTCAAAAAATTCATCGATAGACCTGTACTGGCAACAGTAATTTCTATCCTGTTAGTTATTGTTGGAATTTTAGGATTGACGAAACTTCCTTTACAACAATTTCCGGATATTGCTCCGCCTGCTGTTCAGGTTATAGCAATGTATCCCGGAGCAAATGCCGAAACCGTATTGCGTTCCGTAGCTCCATCTTTGGAAGAAGCCATCAACGGTGTGGAAAACATGAGTTACATGAGTTCCACGGCAAGTAACGACGGCTCATTGGTTATTACCGTTTTCTTCAAATTGGGAACAGATCCCGATCAGGCAGCCGTGAATGTTCAAAATCGTGTCTCGCAAGCTACCAGCCAGTTACCGGCAGAAGTTATTCAGGCCGGAATCACCACAGCCAAACAACAAAACAGTCTGATTATGGTTGTCGATATGTATTCGGAAGACGAAAAAACATACGACCAGACATTTTTGGCCAACTATGCCCAAATTAATATCATTCCGGAAATAAAGCGAATTCCCGGCGTGGGTCAATCTTTAATTTTTGGCGGAAATAAAGATTATTCCATGCGTGTTTGGTTAAATCCAAGCCAGATGGCAACCTACAATCTTACGCCAAAAGAAGTAATGGCTGCCATTCAGGACAAAAATTTAGAAGCCGCACCGGGAAAATTTGGCGAAAGCAGCAAAGAATCTTTCGAATATGTGATTAAATACAAAGGAAAGCTGAACAAACCTGCTGAATATGAAAACATCATCATCCGTTCCAACAACGACGGTTCTGTTTTAAGACTAAAAGATGTGGCAAAAATTGAATTCGGAGCTTATACTTATGGAAATTATACCCGTGTAAACGGTAAACCCGGCATCAATATTGCCACAATGCAACTTGCCGGTTCCAATGCTAACGAAATCCAGATTGCCATTGATAAATTAATGCAAAAAGCATCCAAAGATTTCCCCAAAGGTGTAAAACACTTGATCTTATACAATACTAAAGATGCATTGGATCAATCCATTAATCAGGTAATTACCACTTTAATTGAAGCATTCATTTTGGTTTTCATCGTGGTATTTCTGTTTCTTCAGGATTTTCGTTCTACCTTAATTCCGGCTATTGCCGTTCCGGTAGCCATTTTAGGAACATTCTTCTTTATGTCATTATTCGGGTTTTCAATAAATCTGTTGACTCTTTTTGCTTTGGTACTCGCAATCGGGATTGTCGTAGATGATGCCATTGTGGTAGTAGAAGCGGTTCACGCCAAAATGGAACACAAAAAATTATCGCCCAAAGCAGCTACAACTGCTGCGATGAGTGAAATTACAGGAGCTATTATTTCCATCACATTAGTCATGTCTGCCGTGTTTTTACCCGTTGGTTTTATGGAAGGTTCAACAGGCGTTTTCTATCGTCAATTTTCTTTTACCCTGGCTATTGCTATCCTGATATCGGCTGTCAATGCTTTAACTTTAAGTCCGGCACTTGCTGCTCTGTTTCTAAAAGAACCTGATCACGCTGATGCTCATCATGACAAAACCGAAAAAAAATCGTTCAAAGAAAAATTCTTCATCGGATTTAATTCAGGATTTGAGCGATTAACCAACAAATACCTCGGAAGCGTTCGCTTTTTAATTAAAAACAAATGGATTAGTTTAGGTGGATTATCAGTCGTAATCATAGCGACGGTTGTCATGGTTCAAAAGACCAAAACAGGATTTATTCCTTCGGAAGATCAGGGATTTATTGCAATTTCATTGTCTATGCCGGCAGGAGCTTCGTTGGAAAGAACCACCAAAGTAATGGAAGAAGCCGAAACTATTTTGGGTAATTTGGAATCGAAACGCACTTTAATGGGATTATCCGGATTTAATATGCTTACGCAAACATCAAGTCCGTCTTCGGGCGTTGCTTTCGTATTGTTGAAACCTGCCAAAGAAAGAGGTGAAAACAGCGACATCAACGGAATAATGAATGAAGTTCGTCAAAAGCTGTCAACAATTCAAGGAGCCAGTTTCTTTGTGTTCACCTTTCCTACCGTGCCCGGTTTCAGTAATATTGACGGTTTGGATTTGGTATTACAGGACAAAACAGGAGGCAGCTTGATAAAATTCAGTGAAGTAGGCAATAAATTCATCGGAGAATTAATGCAACGTCCTGAGATTGCTTTTGCCTTCACTTCCTTCAAAGCCGATTATCCGCAGTATGACATGGAAGTTGATGAAGCCAAAGCCGAACAGTTAAGCGTAAATGTAAAAGACATACTGCAAACGATGCAAGCCTATTTTGGAAGTGCTCAGGCATCCGATTTTAACCGTTTCGGAAAATATTACAGAGTAATGGTTCAGGCAGAAAAAAGTGCCCGGACACAGGCTTCTTCTATGGATGGTATTTTTGTTAAAAACCGTTTAGGCGACATGGTTCCCATCAATACCTTGGTAAAATTAAAACGTGTTTTTGGCCCGGAAACAGCCTCCCGGTATAATCTTTTTAACTCCATTGGTGTAAATGCTATCGCAAATGCCGGTTACAGTTCCGGAGATGCCATTCGTGCTGTAGAAGAAGTTGCCGAGAAACATTTACCATCCGGTTATTCATTTGAATTCTCCGGAATGACCAAAGAAGAGATAACGTCGGGCGGGCAATCGACTGTGATTTTCATATTATCGCTATTGTTCATTTATTTCCTTCTGGCGGCTCAATATGAAAGTTATATTCTGCCGTTGGCGGTAATTTTATCCATTCCAACCGGTGTTTTCGGGGTATTTGCCGCAATTGGTCTAACCGGAATAGAAAACAATATTTATGTGCAGGTTGCCCTCGTAATGCTCATCGGATTGTTGGCTAAAAATGCCATTCTGATTATTGAATTTGCCGTACAGCGGCGTCGTGCCGGAAAATCACTATTAGCGTCAGCCATGGAAGCCGCCAAACTTCGCTTGCGACCTATTATCATGACGTCACTGGCTTTTATTGTGGGATTAATTCCGATGATGAGTGCCAAGGGACCATCGGCATTGGGTAATCATTCCATTAGTATTGGTGCGGCAGGCGGAATGGTATCTGGAGTTATTTTAGGTTTATTCATCATTCCGGTTTTGTTCATTGTATTTCAATATCTACAGGAAAAAGTAAGCCGTAAAAACGAAACAAATCTCCAACCTGCGGAAGTAATCGCTTAATTCTAAGTCAAAAAAATGAAAAATTTTAATCCTAAATTTATGCTAATGTTACTTGTATTGGTAACATTAGCCTCTTGTAACGTTTCAAAAAACACAGAAACACCCAAAGATGCTTTACCTTTAGCTTACCGGTATACTTCGGAAGTTGATACAACCGGCACGATTGCCGATATCTCATGGAAAGACTTCTTTAAAGAAACCTCATTAATCAAATTAATTGACAGTGCCATTGTGCGAAACAACGATTTGCAAATCGCTCAAAAGAATATTGAAGCCGCTCAATGGCAGTTAAAACAAGCCAAATGGAATAATAGTCCTGAATTGAATCTTCAACTAACAGGAACCTCTACCCGATTTTCCGATAACAGTTTAAACGGTCTGAGCACTACTACTTTTTTAGGAAAACACCATATCAACGACTATAACGCCTCAGTTGGGTTGTCCTGGGAAGCCGATATTTGGAAAAAAATTAAGAACCAGAAGAAAGAAGCACTAACCGGTTATTTGCAATCAGAAGAAGCAAAAAAAGCATTGCAAACGGTAATTGTAGCCAATGTTTCCAAAGGTTTTTACAATCTCTTGATGATGGACGCTCAACTGGAAATTGCCAGAAAGAACCTGACACTGAACGACAGTACTTTATTTGTCATAAATCTGCAATATGAAGCCGGTCAGGTTACTTCCTTGGCCAAGCAACAGGCAGCAGCACAACAATTGGCAGCAGCACAATTAATTCCGCAATTGGAGCAAAATATTACTGTTCAGGAAAATGCCTTGAGCCTGCTTACCGGCACATTTCCAAGTGTCAAAGAACGTAATACAACATTGAATAAAATCAGTTTTAATGAAAACCACGCTACCGGAATTCCGTCTTCACTGGTTAGTAAACGGCCGGATGTAAAATTGGCTGAATTAGAACTGCAAAAAGCAAATGCCCGGGTTGGTATTGCTAAAGCCCATTTTTATCCTAGGTTAAGTATCACGGCTGCCGGAGGTTTAAATTCTTTTGAATCAAGTAACTGGTTCAACATACCGGCTTCTTTATTCGGAACGGTAGCAGGCGGATTATCACAACCGCTTTTAAACCGTAAAAAAATAAGGACACAATTTGAAACGGCAAAAATAGAACGGGAAAAGTCCGTACTGCAATTTCGTCAATCGGTATTGGTAGCTGTGGGAGAAGTATCGGATGCTTTGGTCAAAACCGACAAACTCGAAGAACAGCAAAACATTATAGAAAGCAGAGTAAAAACACTGCAAACCGCTATCCATAATGCTAATTTGCTGTTTAAAAACGGTATGGCAAATTATCTGGAAGTCATTACAGCTCAAAGTAATTTACTGCAAAGCGAGTTGGAATTAGCAACCCTGAAACGATCCCGACTGGATGCCGAAATAGATTTATACAGAGCTTTAGGCGGCGGTTGGAAATAATAAAAAAGCCTATTTGTTTTAAGCAAATAGGTTTTGTTTTTTAGACTCCTGAATTTTTAAACGCCACTACAAACGTTATCACAGAAACAATAATGCCGACCATAAAGATATTATACGTAATCCGGAGTAAGCGGTATTTGCGTTCCAAGACTAACCCAAGGTAGTACAAATCCTTAATCATCGAATTGTAGAGATATTCCCTGTCTTTCATCATTTCATTAACCGCTTCTTCATACGTTGAATAAGGCATTTTATAAAAGTTTCCGAAAAAGAGAAGATTTACTTTTCGTTCCTCAACATCTTTTTTGGTAAATGTGCCCGAAGTAACTTTGGGTCGTGTAGAAAGTATGGCAAAAATGATAGAAATCACACTAAACATAACCAAAACAAAAGTAGGTGTAATCAAATGAACATTGCTGGGGCTGTCTAATTTAGGTATCAACGTTGACAGTACGATAGAAATAATAATGGCATTCACCGAAAGTAAAATATTAGCCTTGCTATCAGCAATTTCACTCAGCCTCGTATGATTGTTAAGCGTTACACGAAACAACGTATCAATACCTCTCTCCGGTTTGTCTTCCTTTGCTTTTTTTGTCGTTTCAGCTGAATTCTTTTCTGAATTATTCATGAGTTTTTTAATCCTTTTTTCTATTCGGTTGATATTTTTTTCTTTAACAGGTTGCCAGAAGGTCAAGGCAAAAGAAGTATAAAACTGATGTTTCTGACTCAGCATAAGCAAATTTTCTTTAGCCCATTCCAGGTCTGAAAAACGCTTACTGCAGGCAATTTCCCACTCCTGACGCAAAAACTCACAAATGGTTAAATAATCATCACTGGCAAAATGAAAATAATCAGCATCCCTTATAATTTGCTCTAATTCATTTTGTGGTTGGTGCGAAAAAACGGTAGAAAGTATCAAATCTGCTACCGATTTAATAAAATCTTCATCACAATTTTGTGTTTTTAAAAAATCAGAAACTATCTGAACGCTTGCCATTTCGTGGTTATCTGTTCCGTAAATATAACCGGTATCATGAAACCATGCGGCAATCAATAATTTTTCAGTATCTTCGTTTGGCACTTGTTGATACTTTGCAATTTTTGTAATTGCCTGAACAACACCAACTGTATGATTCAGGTTATGATAAACAAAGGAAGACGGTAACTTCTCCTTTAGCAACGTTGACACATAGTGCTCCGCATTTTGAATTAAATTCATAGACCAATTTTATTTTACTAAATTATGAAAATGTTTCGGGTTTTCATTAAGCTACTGTCAAATTATAAAAAAGGAGCTTTATTTCTCCCTTTATTATTATTGCTTTCCTGTGCCACACATTCCGTTCAGACCATTCGAAATGAAAAAGGTACAGAAAACACCATCCCTATCGACACTACAAAAAGAAGCCATTTTTTCTTTTTAATCGGAGATGCCGGAAATACTACAAATCCGGAAACCATAAAAACATTGAAACTTTTGGAAACTCAACTCTCCAAAACGGATAAAAACAGTACATTATTATTTCTGGGTGATAATATTTATCCCAAAGGAATGCCGGTGCAAAAAGAAACCCCAGAAAGAGAAGACGCAGAAAAAAAACTAACCCTTCAACTCGAAGTAGCCAAAAATTTTAAAGGAAGATCCATCTTTATGCCCGGAAATCACGACTGGTACAATGGAATCAAAGGTGTAGAAGAACAGGAAAAATTTGTATCGGGTTATCTGAATGAAAAAAAAGCATTCCTACCCAGAAAAGGCTGTCCCATAGAAACTGCCAAAATCAACGATAACATTGGTCTGATTGTAGTTGACAGCGAATGGTATCTGCAGGACTGGGACAAACACCCGACCATGAATGACGATTGTGATATAAAAACCCGTTTGGAATTTTTAGATGAGCTCAAAAGTGAAATCAACAAAAACCAGAACAAATTTACCCTCTTAGCTATCCACCATCCGTTAATGAGCCACGGACCACATGGCGGAGTATATTCTACAAAAAAGCATCTCTATCCTATTAACAATAACATCCCGCTTCCTGTATTAGGTTCCTTCATCAATCTCTTGCGAAAAACCACCGGAATTAGTCCGCAGGACTTACAAAACAAATTATACCGTGAACTCATCAACAATATCAAACCGATGATTCAGAACCGGGAGAATGTATTGGTGGTTTCCGGTCACGAACACAATTTGCAGTATATCCAGAACGAAGGAATCAAACAGGTGATCAGCGGTGCCGGTTCTAAAAGAGAAGCTGCCAAGGCCGTATTCCCCAACGACTTTTCATTCGGAGGTCTCGGTTTTTCCACCTTAAGGGTGTACGAAAACCAATCGGCTTTACTCACCTTTTTCAGTACAGATACCGGCGAATTAAAAGCCATTCATACCGTTTTTATTCCCAGTCCGAATGCCAATGCCGTTGAAAACAATTTTACGGAGAACAACAATCAAACCGTTACCGCATCCATATACACAACTGAACAGACAAAGAAGAGTAAGTTTTATAAATTCCTTTGGGGAGATCATTACAGAAACTACTACGGTCTTCCGGTTGAGGCAAAATCAGCCAGCTTAGACACGCTTTACGGCGGACTTACACCTACCATTTCCGGCGGTGGCAATCAATCGGAATCACTACGCTTAGTGGACAAAAACGGCAAAGATTATGTGATGCGTGCCCTGAAAAAAAATGCTACCCGGTTTCTACAATCTGCTTTCAGAGACCAAAATGCGGTGGTTGGATTTCAGGATACCTATGCCGAAGAATTTATTTATGATTTCTATACAACAGGACATCCATATACCCCTTTTATTGTTGGACATCTGGCCGACAAAATTAATGTTTATCATAGCAATCCCAAATTGTTTTTTATTCCAAAGCAAAGTCGTTTAGGAAAATATAATGATTCTTTCGGAGACAAACTGTATTTAGTTGAGGAACGGCAAACAGATAAACACCTTGATCTGGAAAGTTACGGAAAGCCACAGGCCATTTTGGGAACCGATGAAGTGCTGGCCAATATCCGGAAAGACGAAAAATATCAAGTGGATGAATTGGCCTACATCAAAGCCCGCTTGTTTGATATGCTGATTGGTGATTGGGACAGGCACCAGGACCAGTGGCGTTGGGCGGAGTTTGAACAGAACGGTGAAATAATTTACAAACCCATCCCCCGTGACCGTGACCAGGCTTTTGCAAAAGTGGATGGCCATTTAATGAGCTTATTACTCAACATTCCCGGTGTTCGGCATATTACAAATTTTAAAGAAAAATATCCAAGTGAAAAATGGTTCAACTTTTCTGCCCATAGTCTGGATGTGGCTTTCATTAAAAAGGCAACCGATGAAGACTGGAAAAATCAAGCAAATTTTATCATCAACGAATTATCGGATGAAGTCATCGATGAAGCCTTTGCTAATTTGCCCAATGAAATAAAAGATGATGAAACAACACATTCCATCAAAAACACCTTAAAGATCAGAAAAAAAGGATTGGAAAAATTTGCGTTACGTTATTACGAATTGCTGCAAAGAAGAATAATTCTTACCGGAACCGATAAAAAAGACAAGTTTCTGATAGAACGCTTACCGGATGGAAATACCAAAGTTTCATGGTTTCGTATCAAAAAAGAGGGTGAAGAAATACAATTTTCAAAAACCTATAACAAAAAGCAAACCAAAGAAATCTGGATTTATGGCTTGGATGATGATGATGTTTTTGAAGTAAAAGGAAAAGACAAAAACAACATCATTATTCGATTAATTGGCGGACAAAATCACGATAACTATGTGGTTGAAAATGGTAAAAAAGTAAAAATTTACGACTATAAGTCAAAGAAAAATACGGTAAATGTTCAGCATTGCACAGCCGTTCATTTAAAAGATGACTACGAATTAAACGAGTACCATTATAAAAAACCAAAATACAACCACACTTTTTTATTGCCCATGATCGGATTCAATCCCGATGATGGCATAAAGATCGGCGGAACTTACAGTTATGTAAAACAAGGATTTATCAACAATCCGTTTACGGCAAAACACAATATTGGTGCCAATTATTATTTTGCTACGGAAGGGGTTGAATTAACCTACAACAACAGTTTTACCCGCGTAATCGGAAAATGGAATGTAGAAATGGAAGCTCGTTATACTACTCCAAATTTCAGCATCAATTATTTTGGCTACGGCAATGAAACCGAAAACGTTGATCGTGAAGAAGGAATGGACTATAACCGCGTTCGTATTCAAATCTTAAAATTTGCCCCTGCTCTGAAATATATGGGCCGATTTGGCAGCGAAGTTACTTTTCAGACTTCTTTTGAAAACATTGAGGTAGAAGGAACCTCCAATCGTTTTATCAATGAACCGGGAGCCATTAACCCTGAGGTTTTTGAATACCAGCAGTTTGCCGGAACTTCGTTCAGATATGCTTTTAAAAATTATGATCGCGAAGCCAATCCGGCTATCGGAATGCGTTTTGCCATCCAGGCCACATGGAAAACCAATTTAGCTGACACAAAACGAAACTTTACCTATTTAGAAAGTGAATTAGGATTCAGCCACAAACTGACCAAATCCAATAAATTAGTACTCGGAACGTTATTAAGAGGAAAAATGCTGATGAATAATAACTTTGAATTCTATCAGGGAGCAACATTAGGTGGCGACTATGATTTAAGAGGTTTCAGAAACGAACGGTTCTTAGGAAAGCAATCCTTCTTTCAAAGCACCGATCTGCGTTGGAATATCGGAAAAATCAAAAGCCTGGTTCCCATGAGTTACGGAATTTTAGGTGGTTATGATTACGGGAGAGTATGGCTGGACGGCGAAGATTCTAACCAATGGCATCAATCGGTCGGCGGCGGAATCTGGCTTAACGGATTAGATCTGGTGACTGCCCGGCTGACTTTTTTCAATAGTCAGGACGGAAACCGGATAGCATTTGGATTAGGATTTGGTTTTTAATTTTTTCAGGACATATATGCGTAACACTATCTGTTTAATTCTTGTCTTTCTGTTAAGCCAGAACTTTCTTGCTGCTCAAACAGACAGCCTGTCAGTTCATCGCGACGCCCTTGTTTTTAAAGGGGCTGAACAAGATACAATAAAAAAAGAAACGTTTTGGAGCAAAGTAAAATATGATGCCCGAAACGGAGCAAACGGCTTTTTATATACGTTTGCCCAACCTACCCGCTGGGGTAAAAAAGATTATGCTTATTTCGGAGCTACTGTAATAGGAACCGGTATTTTATACCTTTCGGACGAAGAAATAAGCAGCTTTTTCAGAAGACAGGAAAAAGATATTCCGCATACCGTCAGTGAATTCGGCTTCAGGTTTGGAAAACCGCAAATTAATTACGGGGTGACCGGAAGTGTCTATCTGGTCGGCTTACTGACAAATAACGAAAAAGTACGCTATACCGGTGTACTCATGATCACCTCGGCCAGTGTAGGCGGATTGCTTCAACAAGTCATGAAAACTGTCGCCGGACGGGCAAGACCTGCAACCGGATTAGGTCATGACTATTTTGACCCTTTTAACGGGGAACCTGCTTATAGTTCTTTCCCTTCCGGGCACACCGCTTTAGCGGTTACCACCTGTTATGCTTTATCCAAACAATTCAGCAGTCCGTGGGTAAAAGGCGGGTTTTATGTTTTGGGAATGGTTTCTCCCCTGTCCCGCATCTGGGAAGGAGCTCACTGGACTTCTGATGTTTTTCTGAGTGCCGTAATGAGTGTGGCCATCGTAGAATGTGTAGATTCATACCTCAAAAGAGATAACAAATACAAACTCCATCCGGAAGAGCGGAAAAACAAAATTTCATGGAATTTCAGGATGGGCTATAACCAGTTGGGATTAGTGGGAACTTTTTAAGGCCGACAGGGCAACTTTATACAGCTTACCGCCTGTTTTTTTGCTTCGTTCATCGGCAAGGTAAAGTGTTTGATTATCTTTAAAACAAATCCCTTCTTTCTGGCTGTAGTGATGTAATGCCAGTTCCGAAAAATGCCCTGAAAGAAAATCATCTCCTTTAAAATGTTCAAATAACCAGATCCGGTCATGACCTAAAAGCACAATTTGTTTTTCATCCGGACTGATTGCCGCTCCGGTAATCACACATGTATTATACCGGGAACAGGTTTTAAATTGTCCGATCAGTTTTGCCGGATGATGACCCGCTGTGGCAGGAACTTTATAAATTAAGGCAGTCCCGTCAAACCCTTTGCTGCGGTTTTTGGTAAATAAATAAAAAGCATTCTGATACAGAAAAAAGGCTTCGCAATCATATAGTTTTTCGCTTTTTTTAGCCGGAAAATCTTTTTGCTCGGGATAGTAAAATGTAATTTTTTCCGAAACGTTTCCATAATCAGAAGCGGCTAATTTATAAATCGTCAAATCCTGCCGGTCATTATCATTATTCCCAAAATCTCCTACATAAAGGTTTCCTTCCTTATCAGCAGTAATGGCTTCCCAATCGATATTTTCAGCATCCTGCACCTCAATCCGCTCAACTAATTTTCCGGAATCGTCAAAAGCCAAAATCTCATTGGAATTACCACTGTCCTGAACACACCAGGTAATATTCCGGTGGTAAATTATACCGGAAACTTCACTGATTTGTTTAGGAAAATCAAAAATAACGGTTATGCTTCCGTCGGAATCGGTTTTAGACGAGCAGGAAATAAATAAAATAAAATAGAGTATGAAAAATTTAAAAAGTTTCATGGTCATGCTGTATAATGGTTATTCCGGGTTCTGAGGCTTACCTATTTCATCAATGGTTTCAATCTCAACCTTGATTATTTTCTTCCATTTGTTTTCCAAAAGCTTATAGAATCCCCAGCATCCCAAAAGTCCGAAGGGTATGGCTATGTAGCCCAGGGCTCTTTCCGAAAAATTATCGAGCCCTAAAAACAAAAACAAATCCAGTACAACTAAAATAACGGTAAATACAATAGTCGCTACATAATAGGAAAGAACACCCAGAATAGCGTAAAGCCATTTATGCTGGTTGTGCTTCTCCGCTAATGTATAAAATGATTTTCCTAAAAAATAAATAAAAAGCAAACTAAGCATAATACAAAAATTGGTTCTCCTCCTCAAAAATAGCTTTTTTAAAAAAACTGACACTATGAAACATGCAAAACATCTGTTTTTGAACCTAAATAATTCTTAACACCTCTTGTCCTTCTTTCATTTTTAGTAATTTTGGCAAAAATTTACCTTTGAGAACTATTATTTTTATCATGCTCTGTTTAATTAGCTTTCAACAGAGCCGGGGACAAAAAAGCAAGGAAATCTTTGTCGAGTATTCCGATTTTTTTGATGTGGATGAAAATTTATACCCGGATGCCGTTCTGCTGACCGGAAATGTTCGCGTAAGCCATGACGGAGCCGTGATGTTCTGCAATAAGGCCTACTTGTTTAAAAAAGAAAACTACCTGAAAGCGTTTGGGGATGTACGAATGCTTCAGGGTGATACCATCACCATGACCAGTACCTATGCCGAGTATAATGGTGAAAACAAACAGGCTTATGCTTCCGGAAATGTGGTCATGAGTTCCCCCGGTTCTACACTGAAAACAGAAGTACTTAATTTTGACCGCAATACCCAGCGGGCTTTTTACAAAACCGGCGGAACCATTACGGATAAAGAAAATACGCTCGTCAGCCAGGCCGGTACCTATGTGGTTCAGCAAAAAATGTATCAGTTCCGGAATGCCGTGACCATTACTAACCCGAAATACGTTATCAAAACCAATCACCTGGATTATTATGAAAACGTCGGACATGCCTATCTGTTTGGTCCGTCAACCATTACCAGTAACGAGAATTATATTTACACCGAAAAAGGGTTTTACGATACAAAGAAAAATTTTTCTCATTTTGTCAAAAACTCTTACATCAGATACAACAACCGACTGATTGAAGGAGACAGTTTATACTATGACCGGAACCGTGAATTTGCTTCAGCCACCCGCAATGTAAAAATAACGGACTCCATTAACAACAGTATTGTAAAAGGCCATTATGGCGAAGTGTATCGCGAAAAAGACTCGCTTATGATGACCAAAAGAGCCGTTGCCATGACCTTGGTCGAACAAGATACGCTATACATTCACGGAAAAAAATTAATTGTTACCGGAAAACCGGAAAATAGGGTTGTAAGAGCCTTTAATAACGTACGTTTTTTTAAAATTGACATGAGCGGAAAATGTGATTCGTTGCACTCCGATGAAAAAACAGGCCTTACCAAACTGATCAGAAACCCGGTCATGTGGAATTTTGACAACCAAATGACGGGCGATATCATGCATTTGATTTCGAATAAAGAAACGGAAAAACTCGACTCACTGAAAGTACTGAACAATACGTTTATTGCTTCAAAAGACACTATCGGTTCCGGATACAATCAGGTGAAAGGACTGAATCTCTATGGCAAATTCAGGGACAATAAACTTTATGAAGTAGATGTCGTCAAAAACACCGAAGTCATTTATTATATGCGAAATGAACAGCAGGAACTTATCGGTATCAACAAAAGCAAAAGCAGCAGTATCAATATGACGCTGGATGGCAATCAGATAAATACCATTACTTTTTTCAGGCAGGTAGAAGGCGAAATTTATCCTGAAACCGAATTGCCGGAAAACGCAAGAAAGCTGAGGGGTTTTATCTGGAGAGGAGAGGAACGGATCAAGTCTAAAGAAGATATTTTCCCACCGGAAGAAAATGCATATGAAGAAAAAGTGAAAGAAGAGAAAAGAGCGGAAGAAGAAAAAGAAAACCTCCCTATGGAAGTCAGAAAAGAAACGTTGGAAGCACAAGAAGCTGAAAAGAAAAAAGATAGTTAGACTGAACGTAATGAACTGAAAAGATTCGGGTTACGAGTTAACAAACTCTTCCATCACCCATCACCCATCACCCATCACCCTCCATCTATATGAAACAAGATTTCCTTAAATACCAGGCTCAAACATCGCCCTATCCGTTGGCAATGGAAGTTTCGCATGCCAAAGGCAGCTATATTTATGACATCAACAACAAAAAGTATTTGGATTTTGTAGCCGGTGTTTCCGCCTGTAGTTTAGGTCATCAGCATCCAAAGGTTAACCAGGCCATCAAAGACCAGTTAGACAAATATTCGCACGTCATGGTGTATGGCGAATATGCTCAACATCCGGCCGTTGAATTTTGCAAATTGCTGGCAGAGAACATGCCGGCACCACTCAACAAAACCTATTTGGTTAACTCCGGGACCGAAGCTACCGAAGGAGCCTTAAAACTCGCCAGGAGAGTCACCGGAAGAAGTCAGTTAATTTCATGCTACAATGCCTATCACGGCAATACCATGGGTTCAATGAGCGTAATGGGATTCGAAGAACGCAAGCAAATATTCCGCCCCCTGATTCCGGATGTGAATTTTATAACGTTTAACAACGAAGAAGATATTCAAAAAATAACCCGTAAAACAGCCGGTGTAATTTTAGAAAGTATTCAGGGTGGAGCCGGATTTATTCAGCCCGAAAACGGATTTTTAACCAAAATCAAACAACGCTGCGACGAAGTGGGAGCCTTACTGATTATTGATGAAATCCAGCCCGGCTTTGGCAGAACCGGAAAATTATTCGGTTTTGAAAACTATAATGTTGTTCCCGACATCGTTATTATGGGAAAAGGAATGGGGGGTGGTATGCCTGTAGGTGCTTTTACCGCCAAAGCCGAATACATGGATTTATTGAGCCATGACCCGAAATTAGGACATATTACTACGTTTGGCGGACATCCTGTCATAGCAGCAGCCTGTCTGGCAACCCTACGTGAAGTCACTGAAACCAGCCTGATAGCACAAACACTGGAAAAAGAAAAACTGTTCAGGCAACTTTTGGTACATCCTTTGATAAAAGAAATAAGAGGAAAAGGATTAATGCTGGCCGCCATGACCGAATCACCGGAAATAACCAACAACGTGATTTTTAAGTGCCAGGACAAAGGATTAATTCTTTTTTGGTTATTGTTTGAGGGAAAAGCAATCCGAATTACACCACCCTTGACAATTTCTGAAGAGGAAATCAGAGAAGGTTGTGCAATTTTGTTGGAAGCATTAGATGAAATGGTAACAGGTAACGGGTAATGGGTTTTTAATCCTTTACAAATCAATCATCCTTCACCTTTCACCAATTACCCTCCCACAAAAACTGTTAATTAAATTGTTTACAACAATTCCGTAAAAAAATAGAATCAGAGCTTTCCTTTTCTAATTTTAGAGAAGGATAATTTTAAAACAATCGAGTATGCATTTAAGTCACGAAGAAGACGATTACAACGTATCCTTGTCGAGATTTGAATCGATGTTGAAAACCAACAAGGTTTTCTTTTTCGATTCGGAGGAATTTGAAGAAATAATTCTTCACTATCTCGATATGGGCAAAGCATCTCTGGCCAAAAAAGCCTTGAAATTAGCTCTCGAACAACATCCAAAATCTACCGGTTTAAAACTGGTTCAAATTGAAATGTTGATTTATGATGACAAACTTGATGCAGCAGACAAAATGCTCAACGAGTTGTACGCCATTGAACCACACAATGAAGAAATTTACATTCAAAAAGCAAACATTTATTCAAAACGCGACCAGCACGAAAAAGCGATTGAAGAGTTAGAAAAAGCATTACAGTTTACAGACGATTATGCCGATGTTTATAACCTCATGGGCATGGAATATCTGTTTATGGACAATCTGGAATTAGCCAAACATAATTTCATTAAATGCCTGGAAGTAGATATCGAAGACCAATCTGCCCTGTACAACGTAGTGTATTGTTTTGAATTCCTTGATCAGCAAAAAGATGCCATTGCATACTTGGAAAAATATATTGAAAAAAATCCTTACAGCGAAATTGCATGGCATCAGCAAGGCAGGCTGAGCTACAGCATTAAAAATTATGAAAATGCCCTGCGTTGTTTCGATTATGCCACACTCATTGATGAGCAGTTTATCGGTGCTTTTATGGAAAAAGGAAAATCACTGGAAAAACTGAAACGCTTTGAAGAAGCTATTGAAGCCTATGAACGCACAATTGAACTGGAGGACCCTACTTCCTATGCTTTGCTGCGGATTGGAAAATGCCATGAAAAACTAGGACACAAAGCAGAAGCTATAAAGTTCTATAACCAAACCGTTCACGAAGATCCGTTGTTAGACAAAGGATGGATTGCCATTACTGATTTTTATATCCGGCTGAAAAATTATCAGAAAGCCCTGTTTTATGTTAACAAAGCATTAGCCATAGATAACGAAAATCAACTGTACTGGAAACGGTATGCCACCATAAACCGTCAGATGAATTTTTATGAAGAAGCCGAATTTGGTTACCGCAAAGCCGTTGAATTTGGCGATGCCAACTTAGATACCTGGTTGTTTTGGGTAGATATTCTGCAATTTTTAGGGGAGTTTGACAGTGCCATTCAGACCTTGCTACAGGCATCCGAATTTTTTACGGATGAATATGAAATAGAGTACCGCTTGGCCGGGATGTATTATATGCTGCAGCAAAACGACAAAGGAAAATTCCATCTGGCTAACGGCTTGCGTTTAAACAGCAATAACCGGATCTTATTAGAAGAATTGTTTCCGGTAGTCTGGGATAAAAAAATCGTTCAAAATGTAATCACCAAATATTTGAAATCTTGATATGATTTAAACATTATTATAAAAAAATTTCCCTAATTTGCGTTCCGTTCCAACAGCGGAACGCTTTTTTATATGAGAAAACTTTTTCCTGATTATTTTTTAATAACACTCAAAGGTCTGGCAATGGGTGCTGCCGATGTGGTTCCCGGTGTTTCAGGCGGAACAATTGCATTCATTTCAGGTATATATCAAGAACTGATTGACTCTGTAAACAAAGTTGACTTATCATTTTTTTCGTCATGGAAAAAAAACGGTCTCAAAATTGCCTGGCAACAAATTAACGGTAGTTTCCTACTTGCACTGGTGACCGGAATTATCATCAGCATTTTATCACTTTCCAAAGTAATCACACACCTTCTGGCAACACAACCTATTCTGGTGTGGTCATTTTTCTTCGGATTGGTAATTGCCAGTATCTACTTTGTGGGCAAACAGATAACAGACCGGAAATTTTCTACCATTTTATTCTTCATGACAGGAACAATTATTTCTTATTACATCACTGTGGTTGAACCTGTTGCTTCACCGGACAGCTATTTTTACCTGTTTATTTCCGGTTTTATTGCCATTATCGCTATGATTTTACCCGGTATCTCGGGTGCTTTTATTCTGGTTCTCATGGGATCATATGCCATTGTAATTGGCACTATTAATCAATTTAGAGAAGGCTTAATGGCATTCGATATTGATCTGATTTACAAATCGGTTTTCAAACTGATTACGTTTGGCGTGGGTGCCATTTTGGGTATAAAACTGTTTTCCAAAGTCTTAAACTGGATGTTTGACAATTACAGAAATGCTACAATGGCCGTTTTAACCGGCTTTATGCTGGGCTCGTTAAACAAAGTGTGGCCATGGAAGAGAGTACTGACTACCCGAATTGATTCACACGGAGAAGAAGTTGCGGTGTTGGAAAAAAGTATTTTACCGCAATATTTTGAAGGAGACAATCAAATTACTTTAGCGGTTATTCTAATGATTGCAGGCTTTTTAACTATCTTTATTGTTGAAAAAGCAGGTGAAAAATTTTCAAAGTAAGCCCACAAAAACAGATTAAGAAACATGACAGACTTAATTGATTTAGTGATACGATTCTTATCTCAGCCGGATCAGATTCTCTCAAAACTGATTGAACGGTATGACAATTGGATTTATGCCATTTTGTTTTGTCTTGTATTTGCAGAAACGGGCTTAATCGTTATGTCTTTTATCATGCCTTTTTTACCGGGTGATGCCTTGATTTTTGCCATAGGTATGATTGCGGCACGCGGCGAACTCAACATTATTATTATCATACCGCTGTTAATTTCTGCGGCACTGCTGGGTGACAATGTCAATTATTATGTCGGCAAAAAATTCGGAAATTACATCTTAAACAGTGAAAAAACTTTTTTAATCCAAAAAAGCCATATCCTGAGAGCTCAGGAGTTTTTTAACAAAAACGGAAAGAATTCCATCATCATTGCCCGGTTTATCCCGGTAGTACGCACTATTGTACCGTTTTTGAGCGGTGCCTCCAAAGTTCCGTACCAAACATTTTTAAAATTCAGTTTTATCGGAGCTGTTCTTTGGGTTGCTTTAATCAGTTTATTAGGTTATTTTTTAGGTCAGATTGAGTTTGTGAAAGAGCATCTTGAAAAGTTCATCGTGCTGATTATTATTTTGGCTAACATCCCGCTTTTAAAACAAATTTTCTTTAGAAAAAAGGAAAAAAATGAGTAAACATTTTGGTCTTATCGGAAAAAACATCAGCTATTCCTTTTCAAAAAAATATTTTACCGATAAATTTGAAAAAGAAGGTATTCCTGATTGTTTTTATGAAAATTTCGACCTGCAGACCATTGCCCAGTTTCCGAAAGTCATCAGGGAAAATCCGAGTTTAATCGGTTTAAACGTGACCATTCCATACAAAGAGAAGATCATCCCTATGTTGGATATACTAACTAAAAAGGCGGCCAAAATAGGAGCCGTTAATTGCATAAAAGTCACCCGAAATGGTAAATTAAAAGGCTACAACACCGATTACTTCGGTTTTAAAAAATCGTTGGAACCCTTATTGCAACCACATCATCAAAAAGCATTGATTCTGGGTACGGGAGGAGCTTCCAAAGCAGTAGCCTTTGCCTTAGAAGAACTGGGAATTTTATACACCTTTGTTTCCCGAAGCAAAAAGGAGAATGCTTTAGATTATAAGTACGTCAATGCCACAACATTTGACAATTACCAGATCATTATTAACTGCACCCCGCTGGGAACCTATCCCGGCATAGAAGAATGCCCTCCGATACCGTACGACTTTTTTACGGAAGAACACATTGCTTTTGACCTGATTTACAACCCGGAACAAACAGAATTCCTGAAACGAGCCAAAACCCGAAACGCTATCGTTAAAAACGGTTATGAAATGCTGGTTTTACAGGCCGAAAAAGGCTGGAAGATCTGGAATAAGGAAGATTGACAGTTGCCGGTTCTCAGTTGTCGGCTGCAAGTTCCAAAAAGTAAAAGTGTTTTAAATAAGGTGTTTCCTTTGAATTTTGCGAACACTTTATTATCTTTCGCCTTTATTATATGAACCTTAAACATTATTTCGATGTTAGAAGAAAAGAATGATAACCTGTCGCCGATTGAAAACGAGACAGATGGAAACCAGGAAAACGTTTTAAATAACGAAACCAAAGAAACGGTTGAAACCGTTGCGGAAGCAGTTGAAACTGCCGACGAAGAGTCTGTGGAAATTTCTGCCGAAGAATTGGCTGATGCCAATCCGGTAACCGAAAGTGAACATCAAAAAGCACTGAATGCCATTGACGAATCCAATGCAGAAGAGAGTGAAGATGAAACCCTGAAAGAGCGTCACGCCATTCCGATGCTGGATTATGACACCATGTCTATGGAAGCTTTGACAGATGAACTGGAAAAACTTGCGGCGGTAGAAAAAGTCATGTCCGTTAAAGAACATGTAGAAGAAATAAAAAAAGAGTTTTTAGCAAAATACAATCATTTTATCGATGAGAAAAGAGATGAATTTTTAGCCGAAAATCCGGATACCACTGAAGAATTTGAATACCATCTCCCCTTAAAATCAAAATTTGATTCATTATACAAACTGATTAAAGGCAAGCAGAATGCCCATTTTAAAAGTCTGCAGAACAACTTACAGGCTAATTTAAACCGAAGATTGGCCATTGTAGAAGAAATTAAAAACCTGATCAATCCGCAGGAAAACATTAAAGACACACTAAAGCACTTTAACGAGTTGCGGGAAGAATGGAGAAGCATAGGCCCCATCCCGAGAGACAAGTATAACCATGTGTGGAATAACTATCATTTTCATGTAGAAAATTTTTATGATTACCTGCACTTGGATCGCGAAGCCAGGGATTTGGATTTCAAACACAATCTGGAGCAAAAGCAAAAAATTATTGCCCGGGTAGAAGAATTGGTTAACGAAGAAGATGTTACAAAAGCTTTCCGTGAACTACAGGATTTACATCGCCTGTGGAAAGAAGAGATTGGTCCTGTTGACCGGGAACACCGGGAGGAAATATGGAATCAGTTCAGTGCCCTGACCAAACAAATGCACGACAAACGGGAAAGTCTGTTTGTCGGTCAACGCGAAAAAGAAAATGCCAATTTAGAAAAGAAAAAAGCGATCATTGCCGAAATCGAAGCATTAGCCAATGTAGAAGTTACCGCTCATTCACAATGGCAGGCTTATATTGAAAAAGTAGAAGCCTTACGCAACTCTTTCTTTGCTGCCGGAAAAGTTCCGAGTGAAGTGAATGAAGATACGTGGGCTGAGTTCAAAACAGCTGTCCGCAACTTTAATTCGCATAAAAATGCATTTTATAAAGACATCAAAAAAGAACAGAACGATAACCTGAACAAAAAACTGGCGTTGGTTGAAAAAGCAAAAGCCATGAGTACAAGCGATGATTTTGCCGTGACCACACCCTTGATGAAACAAATTCAGGAAGACTGGAAACAGATTGGTCATGTGCCGAGAAAATACTCCGATAAAGTATGGAAAGAGTTCAAAGATGCCTGTAACCACTATTTTGACCGGATGAAAGCGACCCGAAACGAAGCAAATTCAGAAGAAATAGAGGCTTTCGATAAGAAAAAAGCATATTTAGACACCTTAAAGGACTTTGAATTGGTTGGCGATCACAAAACCGATTTAGAGGCTATCAAAGCCCATATTGAACAATGGAAATCATTTGGAAAAGTACCTTTTTCACGTCGTCATATCGAAGGAAAGTTCAATAAAATACTGGATGCCCTGTTTGAAAAATTAAGCCTGAGCAAAAAAGAAGGCGATATGATGCGTTTTTCCAACAAACTGGAACAATTAGCCGGATCAGATGACAACAGAAAACTGGAAAGTGAGAAAATTTTCATTATCCGGAAAATTGACGAAATTCAGTCCGAGATTTTTCAGCTCGAAAACAACATTCAGTTTTTTACAAATGCCAAAAAAGATAATCCGCTGGTAAAAGAGGTGCTTAAAAACATTGAAAAACACAAAAGCGAATTAGAAACCTGGAAAGACAAACTGAAACAATTGCGTAATTTATCGCAAGAATAAAAAAGACAAATTTCACAAAACCATCTTGAAAAACAAGATGGTTTTTTTATGAAAAAAATAACGCATTGCTACAAACAAAATAATACATTTGCAGAGTGAAATGGTTTAAAAACAGTATTGCATTAGCCGGTCTTTTGATGCTCTTTGCGTGGAGCACTAAAGATAATTCCGTGTTTTCAGAAGACTTCAGCACGCCGTTACAAACGGTTCGTTCTGTTGAAACGGTTAAAGTAGTCGGTACTAAACAAACGATTGCTGAGCATCCGTTTCAAAACTTCGTTAAGGAAAATGCCCGTGTTTTATTTACTTTTCTTCCTTTTTATTTTGAAGAATCCAAATCATTCCTTACAGAAAAATTCACGGCCTTTTTATCGAGACAAGACCACAATCGGTGCGAAAAGGTTTCAAAGCTCTTATTTCCCTATCATTTTTTTTGGTGATTCAATCAATTCTTCCGGTTTAATCTTTTGGCTGTAAATTCTTTACAGCACGTTTTTTATATACATTAAAATCAAAAAAAATGGAAACATCCACCACTTTAATCGGATTAGGATTAGTGTTAATCACTATTTTACCAATCGTTTTACTGTTGAGAAATCAACAAATCAACAAATCAAAAATTGAAAACATTCTAAAACAATATAACCAGGGAAATGCTAAAGCTTTCAATGTTCGGGAAAACATTAACAATAAAATTGTTGCTTTTGACGAGCAAAACAAAAAACTGGTTCTGATTGATCTGAACGCCAAACCTGAAGTAGTGACTTATGCTGATTTAAAAGAAATAGGTCATTGCGAAATACAACGCAAAATAGAACCGTCGCAGGCTTCAAACAAAAAAGAACTGATTACCAAAGTAGAGGTGATATTGGAGAAAAAGTCTGACAAAACCAAAATTCCCTTTAAATTTTATGATTTTGAATACGAAAAACCAATTCAGATAACCCACTACCGGGACAACCAATTGGCTGAAAAATGGTTTGATGTAATCAAAAAGTCAATTTAATAATTCCGTTATTTGTTTGTAAAAGTCCTTTTCTGATTCATTTCGGAAAAGGATTTTTTTAAAGCAGAATCAACAACGCAATAACTGCAAAAACCAAAATTTGAAACCACTTTAAAAACAAAATAAATTGGTTGTTATTGCGGATAAAAACGGTGAGCTTATCTGCCAAAATGCTTACCAAAGAAAAAATCGCAAATGCCTGAAACATAAATAAAAAGCCCAATAAATAAATTTGCTGTGTTACATTACCTGATGTTCCGTCAATAAAACCCGGGAAAAAAGCTAAGAAAAACAAAGTTACTTTCGGGTTTAGCACATTCATTATAAAACCTTGTTTAAATAATGAAAATACTGGTTTCTTTCGACCATTATGGGTTTTCAAATCAACAGAAGCCGGAGCTCTGTAAACCTGAAAAGCTATCCATAGTAAATAACAGGCTCCCGTAATTTTAATGATTGTAAAAATCAGTTCAGACTGTTTAATCATGGCCGAAACGCCCAAAGCAATTAATGTGGTATGAACCAAGATACCGGTAACTAAACCTGCTGCTGTGACAATTCCTGACTTTTTCCCGTTAGAAATACTTTGGGTCAGGACATACAAAATATCCGGTCCGGGTGAAAGTGTTAAAGCAATGGAGGCAAGGAGGAATGAGAGCATTTTCTGTTTTTTGATTGTCGGTTTTCCGTTATCAGCAATATAAATTTCAGTTCCTTGTGTTCTTGGTAGATTTTGCGAACGTTTCCTGTTAAATTCCTTTCAGAATCCGTTTATTTATTTCCTTTATCAATCCGGGTCCTTCATAAATAAACCCCGTGTAAAGCTGTACTAAACTTGCTCCTGCATTTAATTTTTCTATTGCATCATCTGCCGAATGAATACCGCCAACTCCGATTATCGGAAAAGATTTGTTGCTCTTTTCGCTCAAAAAACGAATAACTTCGGTAGAACGGTTTGTTAACGGCTTTCCACTAAGCCCTCCCGTTTCTGCCTTATTTACTGATTGTAAACCTTCTCTGGAAAGGGTTGTATTGGTTGCAATTACGCCTGCTATTTTCGTTTCATTGACAATTTCAATAATATCCAACAGTTGCTCATTGGTTAAATCCGGTGCTATTTTAAGTAAAATTGGTTTTGGTTTTGGCTTTTGCACATTCAGATCCTGAAGAGCCTGCAACAATTGTGTTAACGGTTCTTTATCCTGCAAAGCTCTTAAGTTTGGTGTATTGGGCGAACTTACATTGACCACAAAATAATCCACATACGGAAACAAAGCTTCAAAACAGATTTTGTAATCAGAAACAGCTTCTTCATTGGGTGTATTTTTGTTTTTGCCGATGTTTCCGCCAATTAAAACATCATTATTTTTTTTCAACCGTTCCACAGCATCCAAAACACCGCCGTTATTGAACCCCATCCGGTTAATAATCGCTGCGTCTTCTTTTAAGCGAAACAATCGTTTTTTTGGGTTTCCTTCCTGTGGCTTTGGCGTTAAAGTGCCAATCTCAATAAAACCGAAACCAAAATTGGACAATTCTTGATACAATTTGGCATCTTTATCAAAACCGGCGGCCAGCCCAACCGGGTTTTTAAATTGTAAACCAAAAACTTCCCGTTCTAATTTGGGGTTTTTAACGTGATATAATGTCTGAAAAAGGTTTCCGACACCCGGAATTTTATTCAAAAAACGAATGAGTGAAAAGGTAAAATGATGCACTTGTTCCGGATCGAAACAAAATAAGATTGGTCGGATAAGTAATTTATACATGATGGTTGTGTTGTCCGGCAAAAATAAGCATTCTCCCTTATATCGTTGTCAAACACGAAACAAAATAATCAATTTCCGCTTTGGTATTCTCATGGTTAAACGAAATCCGGAGACTCGGTTTTTTGAGTTCTTCTGCCGATAAAATTTCGGCCAGCACATGCGACGGCTTAATGCTACCCGACTGGCAGGCACTTCCCCGAGAAACAGCTATCCCTTTCATATCCAGTTCAAACAAGATCATGGCTGTCTTTTCATCCGCCAATGGCAACTGAACATTTAAAATGGGATAAAATGTTTCTAATCCGCCATTGAATTTTATCAACGGAAATTGTTCCGCCAATTTTTCAATGGTATATTTTTTCAATTCAAAAATTGCTCTTCTTTCACTTTCCAGATTTGAATAGGCCAGTTCGAGTGCTCTGGCCATTCCGGCTATCTGGTGAACAGCTTCCGTTCCGGCCCGAAGTCCTTTTTCCTGTTCACCTCCGAAAATCACAGCCGAAATCGGGGTATTTTTTTTTACATAAGCAAACCCAACGCCTTTTGGCCCATGAAATTTGTGGGCACTTGCCACTATAAAATCAACCGCCACTTCCTGCAAGTCAATTTCTGTTTTACCGACAGATTGCACTGTATCCGAATGTAAAAAGATATGTTGGGGTCTACACAATTCCCCTACCCGGTTCAAATCCAACACTACACCTGTCTCGTTATTCACGTGCATTAAGCTAACCAGCGTTGGTTTAGTATCTTTCAGCAAAGTCGTCAATTGCAGATAATCAATGTGACCACTTGGCAAAACGGTCAGAAATTCTGTTTCAATCCCAAATTCCTTTTGTAGCTCCAGAATGGGATACAAAACCGCATGGTGTTCAATTTTGGTTGAAATGATCCGCTTTATACCCATTTTTGTTACGGCATTACGCAAAATCCAGTTGTTAGCCTCAGTTCCGGAGGAAGTGAAGATAATTTCCTGAGCAGAACAGTTAAGTTGTTTGGCAATTCTTTTTCGGGCCGATTCCAAAACCGCTTTTGCCCCGCGGCCAAAACGGTGTGTAGAAGAAGGATTCCCGAATTCGGTCTGCATAACCGCAACCATCTCCTGAATTACTTCAGGGCGTAGAGAAGTAGTTGAAGCATTATCAAGGTATATTCTGTTCATTTTAATCTATTCTTTATGGTATGGTAAAAAGAGTCCGTATTTAACGGACTAAATCGCAACACTTCTTCCATCATCATTATTGAACCGGGAAAAAGCTAACTGCTGTTCCGCCGCCGGCCGCTAAATTCAATTTTAAGTTGGATTTAGAAGTTACGTCGATGGTTTTGACGGAATAAGCTTTAGGATTTTTTTCCCAATGGGCATTTTTTCCGTCTTCGTAAATCGTGGCTTTATATTTTTTCCCCGGAGTTAAAAAACTTAGTGAAATTGCTGCTTTTCTCGGATTTTCATCCGTTATTGCTCCTAAAAACCAAGATTCCTTTCCTTTTGTTTTCCGGGCTATCGTGACAAAATCTCCGGGCTCGGCTTCTATAATTTCTGTTTTATCCCAATCTGCTTCTACGTCTTTAATGAACTGAAATGCATCCGGATAACGTTCGTAATTTTCCGGCAAATCGGCCGCCATTTGCAATGGACTGTAAATCGTTACATACAAAGCCAGCTGCTTGGCCAAGGTGGTATGTACCTGTTCTTTTTTGGCCGCATCATAGTGACTCATTTTAATTTCAAAAATACCCGGTGTATAATCCATCGGGCCACCCAGAAAACGTGTAAAAGGCAAGATGGTTTCATGAGCCGGCGGATTGCCGACACTCCAGGCGTTGAACTCATTGCCTCTGGCCGCTTCTGCCGCAATATAGTTGGGATAGGTCCTGTGGTAACCGGTTGGTCTGGACGATTCATGTGAATTCACCATAATTTTGTATTCAGCCGCTCTTTCAACCGCATAATTAAAATGATTTACCATGGTTTGGCCGTCGTGCCATTCGCCTCTTGGAATAATCTTGCCGACATATCCGCTTTTAACCGCATCGTAATTATGCTTTTTCATGAAAGAATAAGCCCTGTCCAAACGCCTTTCATAATTGGCTACAGAACCTGATGTTTCATGGTGCATAATCATTTTGACTCCTTTGGATTCGGCATATTTTTGTACTTCTTCCACATTAAAATCAGGATATGCCGTTACAAAATCAAAAACATTTTCTTTCCAGTTACCAAACCAGTCTTCCCATCCCACATTCCAGCCTTCCACCAAAACACCGTCAAAACCATGTTTCGCTGCAAAGTCAATATATTTTTTAGTGTTTTCGGTCGTGGCACCGTGCTTTCCGGTAGGCTTTAGTTCTGCATCCTGTGCCATTTGTGCATTTTGTGATCCGGCATAATCCCATGTTGAAATCCCCACATGCATTTCCCACCATATACCGACATATTTCATCGGTTTGATCCATGAGGTATCTTCAATTTTAGAGGGTTCATTCAAATTTAAAATCATCTTGGATGCCAGTATTGTCCGGGCATCATCACTCACCATAACTGTCCGCCAGGGAGAATTGGCCGGAGCCTGTAAATATGCCTTATCTCCTATTGCATTGGGAACAAGATGTGACTGCATCAGAAACGTTTGCGTATCCAGATCCAAATGCATGACAGGATAATTAACTACGGCGGCTTCAAAAATATTGATGTATAAACCCTCCTTTGACTTCATCATCACCGGTGACTGAATCCGTGATTTGGTCATCGGACCTTTCATACCAATACCGTTGTTCATATCCACTTTATCTACATCAACAGCCGAAAGTGAGGTTTCATTATAAGCATATTCCTGACTGTCATAATCACCCGGAATCCAGAAGGCCTTATGGTCATCGGTTAAGGCAAATTGTGTTGTTTCCTCAGCAATTACAAAATAATTTAATTTCTCCTGAACAGGAATTTCATAACGAAAAGCCAGTCCTTCGTTAAATAACCGAAAAATCAGGTTTATTTTTCTCTCGGTTGATTTTTGAAAAAGCTCAACCACCAGTTGATTGTATTGATTGAGAATTTCATTTTGTTCTCCTAAAACCGGCTTCCATTTTTCGGAAAAGGTAGTTGTTTTTGAATTGATTACTTCAAATCCTTCGTTCAATGGCTGACTGTTTTTGAATATAAACCCCAGGTTACTGTTCCGGATGATGCTTTTGTTTTTATAAGTCAACGCATAAAAAGGCTTGCCATTTCCATCGAGCGAAACATTTAAAACAATATGATTATCCGGTGATTTAAGCTGTTGAGCAGACAATAACATTATAAAAAAAAGGGAGAAAACGCAAACAATTTTTTTCATTTTTATATTTTTTGAAGACGTTTCCAAAGATATGAAATATGGTTAAAATCATCCTAATTAAACCCAAATGCTTTTTGTTGAAATTAAAAGTTCTATTTTTGCTTATTATTTTGATTTGTTTATGAAAAAAATAGTTGGGTTAATTGTACTTTTATTTTCTTTAAACGCCTGTGACGACGGTGATTTTAACATTGAATCGTTTGATTTTTCCAATGCCGTTTCGAACTCCTGCAACAATGGCGAAACCGGTTTTTTTATCTATAAAATCAATGATAACGAAACCCTCATTCTTCAGATTCCGGAATCGAGCTTTATAAATACCATCACCCCGGTTGATCAACCCAGAATTATCAATATCAACAGCACGAATAAGGTTTTGTACAGGCTATACAGCGGTACGCTGAATAACAATGTCATCTGTACCTCTATTCCTCCCGCCACCCCCACCGTTACAACAGAGTGGAATGCTCTTTCGGGCAGTATTGAAATAACAACCTCCGTTAACAAACAGGTTAACGAAAATACTAATGCTACAGAGATTACAGGCTATACGCATAACATCGTTTTACGGAATATTAATTTTGATACCGGCAACGGCAACCAGCAATTGTTTACCGAGTTAGTCTTTGGTGATTATATCACTTCTTCTTACCGACAAGGTAACTTTGATGTAAATATTGCCCGGTGCGGAAATGATTATTCGTACCTGTTTAAAATTCCGGTTATTGGCTCAAACACACCGGCTAACGTGCCGCCACAGGCAATGACCTTGCGTATTGATCCCAGTTTGTTTACCCCAGAAGTTACGCCGGAAAACCAACCCAGAACAGCTTTGATGAACGGAAGCAGTAACCTGCTTAAATTGCTTTTTTACAACGGTATAATCAGTAATGACTTTTTATGTCTGACCGAAACACCTACTTTCCCTGTTGTCATTGAAGAATTCAGTGCAGACAATGGCGTTACGGGTGTAAGTGGTATCATAGAGGTGACCACAACCATTGAATATGAAATTCCAACCGATAACCAAAGTCCGGTTATTGGTCATCGCCATAAAATTTCGCTTAAAAATGTAATCCTGACCAAAGTGACCGGTTCTCCTGAATTACAGGTTTCGTTTAAGCTGGGCGATGTTTACGAATTTGGAGAGTTTGTGATTCTGCTACCCTAACATTACAACATTTTCTTTTGGATAAAGTACACTTCGGTTGCTCCAAGACCGTATTTTTGGTAATTGGCATCCTGAAATGAAATATTGTCATATCTCCCCAACAGAAAATCGAGCTCAGCTTTCAGCACACCTTCACCGACACCATGAATAAATACTATTCTCGGGATTCGGTTTTTTTGAGCGAAATCAAGTTGTCGCTTAGCCGTTTCTATCTGCAGATTCAGAATATCATAATTATTCATCCCTCGTTTAGAAGGCACTAATTTTTCGATGTGTAAATCTACTTCCAACACAAAATCTTCTTTCTTAGACTTCTTTTCTTTTGTAAAATTCCGCTTAACCGGTTCAACTTTTTCTCTGACAGCATTATTTACTTTTTCTTTTGAGATAAAAGTACCCAATTCATCGGGTTTGTTTTCTTGAATTAGTTCGTTGACAAAATAAGTCATCAAAAAACCATCCGAAGTTTCTACTTCAATCTGATCATTTTTTATCCCTACCACCACTCCGGAAAAATCCTCATCCAAAGCCGCTACTTTGTCGCCAATTTTAAACTTCATCATCTTTGTCCTCCTGATTTCTACTGGGTACTTTCTGCATTAATTTCATCACTCCGATCATTACAATCACAATCGACGCTACTTTGATATAAACAGTATAATTATTACTTTCCTTCGGGTTGTAAAAAGCAAAAAAAGCAGCTATCAGCATGAGAGGAATCAATACCTTTTTCATCGGATTAAATTTAGACATCAAAGGTAAAGATTAAAATTAAAAACAAGACAATGAAAAACCAATCTCTTTTTTTCGTAAAATTGTAATCCTAAATATTGTACTATGATGGAAGAGTACATGCTTCCCTGCTTATCTAAAAAACTATTTGGCATCGATTGCTTCGGATGCGGCATTCAACGCTCGTTAGCTTTATTACTGCAAGGCGAATTTAAAGCTGCATTTTATATGTATCCTGCCATTTACACCATGCTCTTGTTTTTTGTATTCATCGGCATCAGCCTGATCGATAAATCAAGGAATTATCATAAAATAATTGTGACTTTAGGTATCATCACAGCATTTGTAATGGTATTTTCTTATTTTTATAAACTTTTGTATTATTAACCAACAATTAAATTAAACTTTAAACTTATGGAAAAACAAAAATTACCCAATGCAACAGCTGTCATTATTTTAGGAATTTTATCTATTCTGACTTGTTGTTGTTATGGTATTCTGGGAATTATTCTAGGTGTAATTGCTTTAGTGCTTGCCAAAAAAGACGCACAACTTTATTTGGAAAACCCTGAACTGTATTCAAATTATGCAAACATCAAAACCGGTAAAGTACTTGCTTATATCGGTTTAGTGTTGAGTTTCATTTATCTTTTGTTAGTCATCTGGATGATCGCTACATTTGGTTTTGAAGGCATGCAGAATCAGGAACTGATGCAGGAACAGATTAGAGAAATGCTTGGGCAGTAATAATAAAAAAGGGTGAAACAAAATTTCACCCTTTTTATTTTTTATTTTTCAAAAGCTTTTAAGGTGTTGATAATAATCGAAATACAATCCAGCAATTGTGCTTCGTTCATAACCAAAGGTGGTGCAAACCGGATAATATTACCGTGAGTCGGTTTAGCCAAAAGCCCGTTTTCGGCTAATTTCATACAAATATCCCAGGCCGTGGAACTGTCTTCGGAATCGTTAATAACAATCGCATTCAGCAGTCCTTTTCCTCTTACCAGGCTTACAATTGTGCTGTTTTGAATGTATTCATTTAACCTGTTTCTGAAAATTGTTCCCAATTTCTCCGCATTCTGAGCCAGTTTCTCCTCTTCAACAACCGTCAGGGCGGCGGTAGCAACGGCTGCAGCCAATGGATTTCCGCCAAATGTGGAACCGTGTTGACCGGGACGGATAACGTTCATTATTTCGTCATCAGCCAATACGGCAGAAACCGGATAAACCCCACCTGAGATGGCTTTTCCTAAAATTAAAATATCCGGCTGAACATTTTCGTGATGCACGGCCAATAATTTTCCTGTTCTGGCAACACCGGTTTGTACTTCGTCTGCAATAAACAACACATTGTGGTTAGCACACAATGCTTTTGCCGCTGCCAGATACCCGTCTGCCGGAACAAATACCCCGGCTTCGCCCTGAATCGGTTCGACCAAAAATCCGGCTATATTTTTATTATTTTCCAAAACACCTTGCAGTGCATTCAAATCATTGTATGGAATTTTTATAAATCCTTTTGTGTAGGGGCCAAAGTTTTTACGGGCGTTTTCATCATTTGAAAACGATATAATCGTGGTGGTTCTTCCGTGAAAATTATTCTCACAAACCACAATTACAGCCTGTTCCTCCTGAATTCCTTTTTTTTCATAGGCCCATTTACGGCAAATCTTAAGAGCGGTTTCAACAGCTTCTGCCCCGGTATTCACCGGCAAAACCTTATCAAAACCAAACAAATTAGTGATGAATTTCTCATATTTACCCAACTTATCATTATAGAAAGCCCTGGATGTTAAAGTTAATGTCCTGGCTTGTTCTGTCAGGGCACCAACAATTTTAGGATGACAATGTCCCTGGTTAACAGCCGAATAAGCAGAAAGAAAATCATAATACTTTTTACCTTCAACATCCCAAACATAAACTCCTTCTCCTTTACTCAGCACGACCGGTAAAGGATGATAGTTATGAGCACCAAACCGGTCTTCTAACGCAATTAATTCTTCTGAACTGATTTTTTCTAAAACTGACATTGTAATAATTTTAAATACGATACCTATCAATTCCTGCTTTATGGAGAGAAATCACCCAAATTCAAGTAACAAAAATAAGCAATATCTTTGAAAACGTTTGCGTGGACAGTTAAAATAAAATGATATTCGTCAGTCCGGTTATTCAAGAATGTTACTAATTTTACTTTAAAATTCTCAACATCATGTCTGATTCCAGAAATTACTCCATCAAACAACTGACCAGAATTCAATTGAAGGTTGCCCGGCAAAGCAGAACCATTATGTTTCTTTTTTCAGTTGTTACTTCCATGCTTTTGGTACTTCTTCTGCGTGATCCGGACTTTACGGATACACAAAATTACGTCATGTTTCTGTTATTTTTTTCTATCGGATTATGGATAACAGAAGCTATTCCTCCTTTTGCAGTCGGAATTCTAATTGTCGGTTTTATGGTCTTCATTGTAGGCCAGGAAAATTCAATGGATGCCAAACGCTATGTTCAAACCTGGTCAGACGGAGTGATCTGGCTTTTTTTAGGCGGATTTTTTTTAGCTGAAGGAATGAAAAAAACCAAATTAGACCTTCTTTTACTCAAGTTGGCTGCTCCAAAATTTGGTTCGCAGGCCCAATACATCATCTTAGGCCTGATGATGACCACAGCAATAATCTCCATGTTAATGAGCAACACTGCTACAACAGCCATGATGATTGCTACCGTTACACCTTTGTTTTTACAACTGGGTAAAGATTCCAAAATTTCAAAAGTACTCTTATTGGGTATTCCTGCTGCCGCTTCAATCGGCGGTATGGGAACCATTATCGGTACAGCCCCCAATGCTATCGCCGTAGGTGCATTAGAAGGGATAGGCGTAAAAATAACGTTCATTGAATGGATGATTATCGGGGTTCCGGTTTCTGTTCTGCTTACCGTTATGTTTTGGAAAGTTTTATTGGTTAAATACAAAATCAAAAAAGAAACCCTGTCACTTGATTTTCTTCAACAGGAAACACCTCTGGAAGAAGAATACAACGAAGAAGACAAAATCCGTAAAAGAATTGTACTCATCGTTCTGGCCACTACCCTCGGTTTGTGGTTAACTTCACAATGGACAAAAATACCTGTGGCTGCAGTTTCCGGAATACCGATTGTGGCATTAACCATGCTGGGAATTATTGATGCCGACGATGTTCGCTCCCTCCCCTGGGATACCCTAATGCTCGTTGCCGGTGGTTTGGCCCTCGGAATCGCTATTCAGGAACAAGGATTGGCAGATTACTTCATTTCTAAAATAAGTTCCGTAGAGGTTAATTTTTACCTGTTATTATTCTTGTTCTCCCTGACAACGGTAATCTTGTCAAACTTTATGAGTAATACGGCCGCAACCACCATTCTGATTCCGGTAGGCATATCGCTCATGAGCATTACAGAAGACATCGACCCTGTTATCCTGCCTTTTGTAATCGGACTGAGTGCTTCCTGTGCATTATTACTTCCGGTTTCCACACCGCCAAACGCTATTGCATATAGCACAGGGCTTATTAAACAATCTGAATTTAGAATCGGTGGTTTTTTTGTCGGGTTAATTGGACCAATTTTAATTATAGCTTTTACACTGCTGTACGCTATGCTAAACTGAAATCCTGTTAACGAGTTTTTCAAGCCTTTCATCGAATAGATTTTAGCCTGCATCTCTTTTTTGATATTTTTATGTAAAATCAAAAAAAAATGAGAAATAGTTTATTTTTAATTCCGGTTTGTTTCTTTTTTTTACTGTCATCGTGTTCAGACAATGATGATAATTTGCCATCAACAAGCCATACAAACAGTGTTTCCGCTAAAATTGACGGAGAAAACGTCACCTTTGCAAATTTTGTGGTTACCAAACAGGATTACACCGATGAGGATACAGGATTTCAATGGACCGACATAAGGGTTTTGGGTTACAATACAAATGACCCGTTGAGTGTAATTGAATTTATTGTTGAAAAAGGTTTACTGGGAGCTGAGTCCATATGGCGATTTAATATTACAATAAACGGTTTTACTTATACGCAAAACAACAGTGCTTTTACAACCTTGGTGACAGAAAGTACCGATAGCAAATTAAAAGGAACTTTTTCCGGGATTTTAACAGAACCAAACAACGGCCAGATTATCACTGTTCTCAACGGTATTTTTGATGTTGATCACTGATTGTATTTTTTTGCTCAGAACTCTTAAAGAATTCATAAGAAAACGTTACCTTTGTGTTATCAAATAACTTGTTATGAAAAATAATTTATTCTTTATTTTAAGTTTTGTTTTGTTAGGAGTTGCTTCTTGTTCTTCGGACGATGACAAAGCCGATGTCAATTTTATCCGTGCCAAATTCAATGGTGTAGAACAAAAGTTTAATATTATCAGTGTTGATAAAGTTGATTATCCTGATGAAGGTTATTCGGATGTGGAAGTTACCGCTACCATGAGTAGTGATGCCACAAAAACATTTATACTTAAATCTGAATTTGGTGTTACCGGCAATATTATATGGGGAATATATTATACCAGTGACGGCGTTTTTTATGAGAATAATTCGGAGGCTTCTGATGTAACCGAAAATTCCGGCGGAAGATATAAAGGAACTTTCTCCGGAACATTGTATAACGAAGGTAATGGTGATACAATAATGCTTACCGAGGGATCGTTCGACATCATCTATTAATAACCGGAAAAACAAAATACTGAACGTCTTTTTTATAAAGACGTTTTTTTTTGTGATAAAAAATTCATAACTCCCTGAAATTTTAGTATTGAATACCTTATTTTTGCTCCATGGGAAGAAAAAATACGGACAAAATTATTTTTAAAGAAGTACCTGTTTTAGACGCCGGAGCCAAAGGAGTTTCAGTTGCCAAAGCAGAAGACGGAAGAGTCATCTTTATTCAAAATGTAGTGCCCGGTGATGTTGTTGACGTACAGACATTCAAAAAAAGAAAAGCTTATTTTGAGGGAAAAGCCATTCATTTTCATCAGCTTTCAACACACCGCGTTAACCCGGAATGTGAACATTTTGGGGTTTGTGGTGGCTGTAAGTGGCAAAACATGAACTACAGCCAACAGCTATTCTACAAGAACAACGAAGTATATAACAATCTGAAACGAATCGGAAAAATTGAACTTCCTGAATTTGAAGAAATTTTAGGTTCTGAAAAGCAATTTTTCTACCGGAATAAAATGGAATTTTCTTTTTCAGACAGCCGTTGGCTTACCGAAAATGAGATTCAGCAGGACAATACAATTCAGAACAGAAATGCACTGGGTTTTCATATTCCGAAAATGTGGGATAAAATATTAGACATTAAAAAATGTTATTTGCAACAGGATCCTTCCAATGACATCCGGAATGCCCTGAAGGAATTTGCAACCCAGCATAACATTCCTTTTTTTAATGCCCGAAACCACGAAGGTTTATTGAGAACACTCATGATACGAACCGCATCAACCGGTGAAATCATGGTACTGATTCAGTTTTTCAAAGAAAACAAAAAGCAACGCGAGTTGGTGTTGAATTTTCTTTCTGAAAAATTTCCCGAGATTACCTCATTACTTTATGTGATTAACGGGAAAGCAAATGATACGCTATATGATCAGGATATAAAGCTATTCAAAGGCAGAGACTATATTCTGGAAGAAATGGAAGGGTTACACTTTTCCATTAATGCCAAATCCTTTTACCAGACCAATTCGGAACAAGCCTATGAACTTTATAAAATAACCCGTGAGTTTGCCGGATTAACCGGAAAAGAACTGGTTTATGATTTATACACCGGAACCGGAACCATTGCACAGTTTGTTTCCAAAATGGCAAAAAAAGTTATCGGTGTAGAAGCCGTCCCCGAAGCTATTGCTGATGCAAAAGAGAATGCCAGGCGGAATAACATCACCAACTGCGAATTTTTTGTGGGCGACATGAAAGATGTTTTTAATGCCGGATTTATTTCCAAACACGGAAAACCGGATGTCATCATAACCGATCCGCCACGGGACGGAATGCATGCTGCCGTGGTAGAACAGATTATGAAAATAGCCCCCGAAAAAGTGGTTTACGTAAGTTGTAATTCGGCAACACAAGCCCGTGATTTAGCCTTGATGGATTCACTATACAAAGTTTCACGTGTGCGTCCGGTTGATATGTTCCCGCAAACACACCATGTTGAAAACGTGGTACTATTAGAAAAAAGACAATGAAAAACAGTTTAAGAATTTTCTTTTTTATACTCACAGCATCCCTTTTTTCCGGATGCGAAAAAGACGATATCTGTGCAGCCGGAACCCCAACCACACCCCGGTTAATTATCGAATTCTACAGTATTGACAACAGCACGATAAGAAAATTGGTTGCCAATTTAAAAGTGCAGGGCGAGGGAGCCGCTACAACACTGGATTTCAACCAAGTAGATACGATTGAACTTCCGTTAAAGACTAACGAAAATTTCACGAACTACAGCCTGAATATCAATTCTACATCAAGTACCGCATCCAACAACACCGATTTTATCCGATTCAATTACAGCGTAAATGACATTTACATTTCAAGAGCTTGTGGATTTAAAAGTCATTTTAACCTGAATCTGGCCAATGGTGTTGTTCAAACCAATCCGGAAGGAGATACCGATTTTTGGATAGAAAATATAGAAATTGTAAAGAGTAACGTTGAAACCGAAGAAGATGTCCATATCAAAATGTATTTTTAGTTTTTTACCGGTATTGTTTTCGCTGACTGTACTTGCTCAGGAAACAAAAAAAGACAGCATCATTACTCCGGTCAAAACCGAGCGTTATGGTCTTCGGGTCGGGATTGACGCCTTTAAACTGGCACAAAGTCTTTATGAGGATGATTACAGAGGTCTGGAAATCGTGGGCGATTACCGACTGACTAAAAAATACTATTTAGCCGGAGAAATTGGCAACGAAAAGAAAACAATTAATGATGACCGCGTTAATTTTACGACCTCCGGAACTTATTTTAAAGTAGGGTTTGATTACAATGCTTATGAAAACTGGTTAGATATGGAAAACCTGATTTATGTTGGTCTGCGTTTTGGAGCCAGCACATTCAGCCAGGAACTAAACACGTACAGGGTATATAACCCAAACCCATATTTTGGAGAATCGCCAACCGTTTCTTCCGGAAGAAAATTTGACGGTTTATCAGCCCAATGGGGAGAATTTGTGGCAGGAGTAAAAGCCGAATTACTGTCAAATCTTTATGCCGGATTCAGCTTTAGAATTAATTATTTAATCGGAAATAAAAAACCTTCCGATTTTGACAACCTTTATATTCCGGGATTTAACAAAACTTATGAAGGTAAATTTGGTGTCGGATTCAATTATACCCTCTCCTATTTTATACCCATTTATAAAAAGAAAATTCAACCCAAAACTGCGGATCCCAAAAAATGATTAAACCGATCTGATACCTTTTAAAAAAAGCCATTTCACAAACAATCGTTCTCCCTCTTTGGTTTGAACAGCCTGAAACTTCGGAGCCAAAACCAATGTAGCAATAAAAGCAAAAAACGGAGGCCAAAACCTTTCTAAGGCAGTAAAGTAATCAATGGCATAGCGAAAAGGAATAAACACTACCGCAAAGGAAATCAATTGAAACAGAAACGCTTTTGTTTTAAGACTCATAAAGTATAATTTAAACAAAGTTACAAAATTTTACAATTATCCTTTTATCGTAAATTTTATAACTTCCTGTAAAGATTAAAAGTTTTTATTTTACTTTTACGAATCTGTTTTAGTGAATCTTTACGGTAAAAAAAATTCGATTCGATGCAATATAAAAGTCTGAATAACCTTGCTCCAACAGTCTCCTTTGAAGAAGCCGTCATTTTAGGTCTAGCTCCCGACAAAGGGCTATACTTCCCGAAACAAATAAATGCCCTTCCCTTATCTTTTTTTGAAAAAATTGAAACACTCAGCAATGTTGAAATTGCTTATCAAGCCATAAAACAATTTATCGGAAGTGAAATTCCCGAAAATGACTTAAAACAAATTCTTTCGGAAACTTTAAGCTTTGATTTTCCGCTAACCCGTGTAGAAGATAACATTTATTCATTAGAACTGTACCACGGCCCTACGATGGCTTTTAAAGATGTAGGGGCACGATTCATGGCAAGGTGTCTGGCCTATTTCAACCAAAAAAATCCGGCACAAAAAAACACCATTTTGGTAGCCACCTCCGGGGATACAGGCGGAGCTGTTGCCAGCGGCTTCCTGGGCGTTCAAAATGTTGAAGTCGTTATCTTATACCCCGGCGGTAAAGTCAGCGAAATTCAGGAACGTCAGTTGACCACACTGGGTCAGAATATTACGGCCCTGGAAGTTGACGGTGTTTTTGATGATTGCCAGGATATGGTAAAAAAAGCTTTTTTAGATCCTGATTTAGCTCATAAAAACTTAACTTCTGCCAATTCCATCAATGTGGCCAGATGGCTACCGCAAATGTTTTATTTTTTCTTTGCCTACAAAGCCTTAAAAAAACACAATCAACCGCTTATTGTTTCTGTTCCGAGTGGAAATTTCGGCAATATCTGTGCCGGTGTTTTAGCTCAAAAAATGGGTTTACCTATCCGTCGTTTTATTGCATCTACCAACCAAAACGATACGGTTCCCCGCTTTATGACTGACGGAAATTATGATCCCAGACCATCTAAGGCCACATTATCAAATGCCATGGATGTTGGCAATCCGAGTAATTTTGTACGGATTCTGGAACTATACCGCCAGGATTTAGCCGCTTTCAGAAAAGATTTTTCATCCTATTGTTTTTCTGATGAAGAAACCGTTGCTGCTATGAAAAAAATACATACTGAGCATCACTATATTGCAGAACCTCATGGAGCGGTTGGCTATCTGGGTCTCAAAAAAGAATTAATTCACCAGCCCGGTTGCATCGGTATATTTTTAGAAACAGCCCATCCTATTAAATTTGCGGATATTGTGGAATCAACCTTAGGCCTGCGTTTATCCGTTCCTGAACAAATTGAAAATGTTCTGAATAAAGAAAAGAAAAAAATAACGATTAAATCGTATGTTGATTTAAAAGCCTTTTTAAACTGATTCAAATTCCAAAAACAACTAAATACCACTTTTTATGAATCAAATTCAATTACAAAAACTCAATTGCCCGTTCCGTGTAAAAAAGAAAATAATTTTTTTATATTTGGGTAATGAAAAGTAAATCAAACATCATTTCTTTTGTTTTCATTATTGCTTCGCTCTTTTTAGCCATTATTATGCATATGGTTTTAAGAGGAAGTTTTAAAAATGATTTTCAAAGTTTAATCACTTTTCATTTTATCAAAGATGTCAGTTTCATTATAGCAGCCGGTTTACTGCTCCGGTTTGTAATTGCCCGCAATGACAGAAGAAACATCTCTATTTTAGAGCAGTTGCAAAGTATCAACAGTGAAATTAAGGAATCCAATGAACGTTATGACATTGTAGCCAAAGCAACGAGTGATACTATTTGGGATTGGAAAATTCAAGAAGATCAGTTTGTGTGGAACAAAGGAATTCATGGCATTTTTGGTTACAAAAAAGAAGATGTAGGAGCAACTTCCAGTTGGTGGTTTGACAGAATACATCCGGAAGACAGTCTGAAGATGTCTGTAAAGCTCTATTCCTTTCTGGAACAGAAAACAGAACGTTGGCAGGATGAATACCGTTTTAAATGTGCAGACGGAAGCTATAAATATGTTTTTGACCGGGGTTTTTTGGTTAAAGACGAAGACGGAAAAGCCATCCGGATGATTGGAGCAATTCAGGATGTTACAAAACAAAAAGAAGAAGAGCAACGACTGAAACTCCTTGAAACGGTAATTACGCAAACCAAAGATGCCGTGGTGATTACGGACACTGATACGTCCGGCCATCCGATTCCGAATATTATTTTTGTCAACCAGGCTTTTACAAAAATGACCGGATACCGGCCCAAAGAAGTCATCGGAAAATCACCCGTCATGTTCATCGGACCAAAATCAGACATGGCTGAACTTGAAAAACTTTCTGCCGCCATAAAGAATTACAAAGAATGTTTTATTGAAACAATCAGCTATAAAAAAAACGGAGAAGAATATTGGGTAAATTTTTCCATGATTCCGGTCACAAACAAAGAAGGGGAACATTCGCACTGGATTTCCATCCAACGGGATGTCACAAAAGAAAAAAACCAGGAACGGGAACGTGAACAGCTTATTCGTGAATTAACGCAAAACAATAAAGATTTAAAACAATTTTCATATATTACTTCACACAATTTCAGGGCTCCTTTATCAAACTTAACCGGGCTTCTGCACTTATTAGAGGATGTTCCTATCGAAAACGAAGAACTTCAGGAAATCTTAAACGGGTTTAAACGTTCAACTCATCTCCTGAATGAAACAATTGAAGATTTAGTAAAAGTAGTCATTATAAAGGACAATCCTTCAATATTAAAAGAAGAGATATCCATTAAAGAAATTTTTGAAAACGTTTTTTTCCAGCTGAATAACCAAATTAATCTTTACAAACCTAATATTAAGTTTGATATTGACGAAAAACTGACCGTCAACATTAACAAAGCATATATGGAGAGTATTATTTTGAATCTGATGTCAAATGCGTTGAAATACCGCTCTCCAGATAAAACACCAAAAATAGTAATAAAAGCCACCGAAAGAGAAAATTTTGTAAATTTGATTATCAAAGACAATGGTATTGGAATTGATTTGGATAAAAATAAAGACAAAATTTTTGGCCTGTATCAACGATTTCATAATTATCCGGACAGTAAAGGATTGGGCTTATACCTAGTAAAATCACAGATTGAAGCCATGGGAGGCTCTATTGAAGTTGAAAGTCAGGTTGGAAAAGGAACACAATTTACACTAACCTTTAAAAAAGAATAATGTTGAAAACCATACTGTGCGTTGATGACGACCCGATTACTTTAATGCTCTGTAAAAAAGTAATCAAAAAAGCTGAATTCAGTGAAGATGTTATTTTTGCCAATAACGGTCAGGAAGCCTTTGAATTATTTCAGTCTATTGTAAGCAAAAAAGAAAAAAAAGAGGCATATCAGTTACCCCAACTCGTTTTTCTCGATTTAAATATGCCAGTCATGAACGGATGGGAATTTCTCGACCTGTTCAAAGACAACATTGCCGATGAATTTTCGCAAACCAGAGTAATCATCCTCTCATCGACCATTGATCCGGCGGATTATAACAAAGCAAAACAATACGATGTTGTTTCACATTTTTTATCAAAACCGATCACTGTGGAAATGCTCGAAAATTTAAAACCAATATATTCTTAACTTAAAAAGCTTTCCGTTTGGAAAGCTTTTTAAAATATTATATAACTGGATTTCAGATTATAACTTAGCGACGTGCTTAGTTAATTTTGATTTTAAATTAGAAGCTTTATTATCGTGAATGATATTTTTCTTAGCTAATTTATCAATCATAGAGATTACAGCAGATAATTTTCCGGCCGCTTCAGATTTATCAGTAGCTAACCTCAACGCCTTGATAGCATTACGGGTAGTTTTGTGCTGATATCTGTTTAATACTCTTTTCTTTTCGTTACTTCTGATTCTCTTTAGAGCTGACTTATGGTTTGCCATTTTCTTTTAATTTTAGATGTAATAATTTATAAAAATACTAGTTAAAAAAGAAAAACCTCCCACAATTGCAAAACAATCGCTTTGGTTTTAACTAATAAAACAAAAACCGAGACACCAATTTTTATTTTATAAAACTAATTTACAACTAATTTTTGTAGTCCGTAGGGGAATCGAACCCCTGTTACCAGGATGAAAACCTGGCGTCCTAACCCCTAGACGAACGGACCAATAAAATTTTAAATTTCTGTTCAAGAACATTAGTTGTAGCCCGTAAGGGAATCGAACCCTTCTTACCAGGATGAAAACCTGGCGTCCTAACCGATAGACGAACGGGCCATTTATCAATTGCGAGTGCAAAAATACAACTATTTTTTATACTCGCAATAGTTCTAATTTTTTTTTTTCTTTTTTTTTAATATGCCTTGGCAAAAAGCACTCTTCTGGCTGACGGCTTTCCGCTAAACATGCACACACCATGTTCTTCTTTACTGTCCAAAGGAATACATCGGATGGTTGCTTTGGTCAGCTCTTTTATTTTTTCTTCTGTTTCCGCTGTTCCGTCCCAGTGAGCTGCAAAAAAACCGCCTTTTGTATCCAGCAACTGCTTAAACTCTTCGAAATTGTCAACTGCCGTAACATGACTGTTTCTGAATTCAAAAGCCCTGTCATACAAGCTCTTTTGAATACTTTCCAACAAATTCTCAATATAAGCCTCAACGCCATCTTTAGCCACAACCTCTTTTGTTAAATTATCCCTTCGGGCAACTTCATAAGTCCCGTTTGCAAGGTCATTTGGCCCAACAGCAATTCGGACAGGAACCCCTTTTAATTCGTATTCATTGAATTTAAAACCGGGCTTGTGCGTCGTTCGGTTATCAAATTTTACCGAAATCCCGAGCTTTCGAAGTTTTTTCATTAGTTTTTCTACTTCAACAGCTATAGCCTCTAATTGTTCATCCGATTTGTAAATCGGAACAATTACCACCTGAATAGGAGCAAGATTTGGCGGCAGAACCAAACCATTGTCATCCGAATGTGTCATTACCAAAGCCCCCATTAAGCGTGTTGAAACACCCCATGAAGTTCCCCATACATGCTCTTGTTTTCCCTCGGCACTGGCAAACTTTACTTCAAATGCTTTGGCAAAATTTTGTCCTAAAAAGTGTGAGGTTCCGGCTTGCAGGGCTTTACCATCCTGCATCAAGGCTTCAATACAATAAGTCTCTACCGCACCCGCAAAACGTTCAGATTCTGTTTTCACCCCTTTGATTACCGGAATAGCCATAAAATTTTCGGCAAAATCAGCATATACATTCATCATTTTCACCGATTCTTCCATTGCTTCTTTTTCTGTAGCATGAGCCGTATGCCCCTCCTGCCATAAAAACTCAGCTGTTCTTAAAAACAAACGGGTTCTCATTTCCCAACGCACTACGTTTGCCCATTGGTTAATAAGCAACGGTAAGTCTCTGTAAGACTGAATCCAATTCTTATAGGTACTCCAGATAATGGCTTCACTGGTTGGCCGTACAATAAGCTCCTCTTCCAGTTTAGCATTAGGATCAACCATTAATTTTCCTTTATTATCAGGATCATTTTTTAAGCGGTAGTGTGTAACAACAGCACATTCTTTGGCAAAACCTTCGGCATTTTTCTCCTCTGCTTCAAACATACTTTTGGGCACAAACAACGGAAAATACGCATTTGAATGTCCTGTTTCTTTGAACATCCTGTCTAACTCAGCCTGCATTTTTTCCCAGATGGCGTAGCCGTAAGGTTTTATAACCATACAACCTCTAACGCCCGAGTTTTCCGCTAAATCGGCTTTAACGACGAGTTCATTGTACCATCTTGAATAATCTTCGGATCTTTTGGTCAGGTTTTTGCTCATTTTGAATAATTTGGCATAAAAATTGTTTAACTAATTTTAACTAAATAGTTCGGCAAAACTAACTATTTTTGTAATAACAACAATAAAAATGCTCTGAATATGAAAACTAATTATTACCTCACAACAAAAAACATCCCCTATTTAGTATTATTCTTTTCAGGGTTGTTATTCGTATCCTGTGGCTCTTATCAAAATTCTTCCTATTATGATAATGACGGTGTTTACAGAGGGACAAACGGGAACAGAGAAGTTACTTCTAATGACGGCAGACAGAACAATACAAATCTGGCGTATCAGAACTATTTTAAATCAAAACAATTAAACGCTGAAGAAACAGTCTTTACAGACGTTGAAAGTTATTCCTCCGTAGAAGACAGTTCTGCAACTTCAGAAAGAAACTATGACACTTATGCCGCATGGGGATCAAACCCTACTTCAGTTACAGTGAATGTGTATGACAACAACTGGGGATGGAACTACTGGAACAGCTGGTACGGTCCCGGATGGGGTTGGGGATGGAATAACTGGTACGGTTCCGGTTGGGGATGGAACGTTGGCTGGGGATGGAACAGTTGGTACGGTCCCGGTTGGGGTTGGGGATGGAACAACTGGTATGGTCCGGGATGGGGATACGGTTGGTATGGAAATGGTTGGTACGGACACAATTACGCCTACACAAGAGGAAGGAGAACCGGAGGTTATTATGGAAACCGATACACAGATGGACGATATAACGGACGAACATCCTATACTACTAGCGGACGGACATCGACAAGAAATAATTTTGGTACGGGAACCCGAAACTCATCAACAAGAGGCACACAGGTTTCTCCCAGAAATTCATCTAATTCAAGAGATTACAATTACAACAACGTAGGAACCCGAAATTCTACCCGACCTAATTCAAACGCGACTTCACCCAGTGTTAGAAACAATACTCCTACCAGAAGCTCATCTGCACCAACTTATTCCGGCTCCAGATCAAGTTCAGGAAGCTCATTCGGCGGTGGACGATCATCAGGCGGTGGCGGTGGACGATCAGGCGGCGGTGGACGCGGCAGAGGTTAATCTAAAAAATAATGGGAAATACCTGTGTTGAATCAGATTTGGTTTACATGGGTATTTTTATGAAAAAAAATAAAAAAACATGAAAAAGATTTTTATTACTTCCAGTTTATTATTTGCAAGTTTTATTTCCTTTTCGCAGGAAATAACTCCCAATGAAGGGTTGCGGTATGCTGTTGATAACCTAACCGGTTCTGCCCGATTCAGAGCTATGAGCGGTGCTTTTGGTGCCGTTGGAGGGGATTTGTCTTCCATTAACGTAAATCCTGCCGGATCTGCTGTCTTTAATTACAACCAGGCTACCCTGTCACTGAGTAGTTACAACATCAGAAACAGTTCTAATTATTTTGGTACCAGAACGATTGAAAACGATTATGATTTAGATATAAACCAAGCCGGTGCTGTGTTTGTCTTTAAAAACAATAATCCGTCAAACGGCTGGAATAAGTTCAGCCTGGCCCTGAACTACGAAAACAATTCAAATTTCGACAATCAGTTCTTTACCCGTGGCGTAAACCCCAATAACTCTATTGACGGTTATTTTCTGCGGTTTGCCAACGGACTGCCTAATGAAGGCGGTATATTTCTGGATGTGCTTGAAACAGCTTATTTTGATGAATTAAGCTTTATTGACCAGCAGGCACTTTTAGGTTATAATGCCTACATATTTAACCCGGTTGACAACACCCCGGACAATACGATGTATGTTTCCAATGTTCCGACTGCCGGTAACTATTATCAGGAAAACTATACTGTTGCAACAGGTTATAATGGAAAACTGACCGGTAATATTGCAACTTCTTATAAAGACAGGCTATTTATCGGACTGAACTTGAATGCGCACTTTACTGACCTGACCAACACAATTTCTATCTACGAAAGATACAACAACAATACATCAACCGGTCTTCGATCCGTTCAATTTGACACCGAGACCTACACGTATGGTGGCGGGTTCTCATTTGGTATAGGAGCCATCGGAAAAATTACGGATAACATCAGACTCGGACTGGCGTATGAGTCACCAACATGGTATAATCTAACCGATGAAGTCAGACAACGAACAATAGCATATTGTGCAGACTGTAACACAAACAACCCTATCGTATTTGATCCCAATGTTATTATGATATTCGATTCCTATAAAATTCAGACGCCAAGTAAATTAACCGGGAGCTTCGCCTATGTATTTGGCGAAAAAGCATTAGTCAGTGTGGACTATGCCATGAAAGATTACAGCAACACCACGTTCAGACCAAGACACGATTACAGCCTGGAATCTTTAAACAACTTTATGTCTGCCAACTTAGACACAGCAGCAGAAATTAGAGTGGGCGGTGAATTCAAACATAAGCAATGGAGTTTCAGAGGCGGGTACCGCTTTGAAGAAAGCCCCTATAAAGTTGATAAAGCTATGGGTGACCTGACCGGCTACTCCGGTGGTTTTGGTTTTGATTTTGGAATTTCAAGATTAGATCTGGCTTATGCCTACAGCAGAAGAAAAATGGACTATGCCCTGATTAGTAGCGGATTGAGTGATACTTCAAGATTAACAGCCGTTAATAATAATGTGACGTTGAGTTATACAATAAAGTTTTAACCAATGAATAAAATACTCAAAACCATTTACGCAAGGTGAATGGTTTTTTTATTTAATTCGATTAATCTCAAATAAAACCGTAATTTTGCATCCCTCTTGAGAACAAAAAGGAGAACAAAACAATGAGAACCAAATCGTTAAAGAAAAATAAAATCAACGTTATAACCCTCGGATGCTCAAAAAACGTGTATGACAGTGAAGTATTAATGGGACAGCTTAAAGCCAGCGGGAAAGATGTTGTTCATGAACAGGAAGGTAATATTGTGGTCATTAACACCTGTGGTTTTATCGATAATGCCAAGGCTGAATCTGTCAATACGATATTGGAATATGTTGATAAAAAAGAACAGGGCATTGTAGACAAAGTTTTTGTGACCGGCTGTCTGTCTGAACGATACAAACCGGATCTGGAAAAAGAGATTCCTAATGTAGATCAGTATTTCGGCACCACTGACCTGCCTATTCTACTGAAAGCATTAGGAGCAGATTATAAACATGAACTTTTAGGCGAACGACTGACAACAACACCCAAGAACTTTGCCTATCTGAAAATTGCCGAAGGTTGTGACCGTCCGTGTAGTTTTTGTGCCATCCCGATTATGAGAGGAAAACACGTTTCGCAACCTATTGAAAAATTGGTCAAAGAAGCAGAAGGTTTGGCAAAAAACGGCGTTAAGGAATTAATCTTAATTGCCCAGGATTTAACGTATTACGGTTTAGACTTATATAAAAAACGAAATTTAGCTGAACTTTTAGAACATCTGGTTAAGGTTGACGGTATTGAATGGATTCGTCTGCACTATGCCTTCCCTACCGGATTTCCGATGGATGTATTGGAATTGATGAAAAACGAACCCAAAATTTGTAATTATATTGATATTCCGTTACAACATATTTCAGACAATATTCTCAAATCGATGCGTCGCGGAACCACACAGGAAAAGACGACCAATCTTTTAAAAGAATTCAGAAAAGCTGTTCCCGGCATAGCTATCAGAACAACATTGATTGTTGGGTATCCGGGTGAAACCGAAGAAGATTTTCAAACCCTTAAAAACTGGGTAGAAGAAATGCGTTTTGAGCGTTTAGGCTGTTTTGCCTATTCGCATGAAGAAAACACCCATGCCTATTTGTTAGAAGACAATGTTCCGGCTGAAGTAAAACAACAGCGTGCGGCTGAAATAATGGACATTCAATCTCAAATTTCATGGGATTTGAATCAGGAAAAGATCGGACAAACATTCCGGTGTATCATCGACAGAAAAGAAGGTCCGTATTTTGTTGGAAGAACAGAGTTTGACAGTCCGGATGTAGACAATGAAGTATTAATAGATGCCGCAAAATTTTATGTAAAAGTAGGCGACTTCAGTTTGATAAAAATTACGGATGCCACTGAATTTGATTTATACGGTGAACCGGCAGATAAAAATAATTACGTATGAAAAAGATATTAATATTAGGTATGTTCCTCTTTCTTGTGAATGTACATGCCCAAGTGGATCGCTCCATTGGCCCGTCTCAATACAGAAACAGCAAATCATCTCATAAACCGGAAAAGAAAGATCCTGTTGAAGTATCACTTGCTTTTTTAAAGAAAGAACTAAACTTAGACAGTTTTCAGGAAGCCGCTACAAAAGTTTATCTGACTGAAAATTTAGCTGAAAATGAAAAAATTATCGCTTTATCACTACCTTCTGAACAGAAAAAAGAAAAATACGATGAAGCAATAAAGGCTTTTGATGAAAAAATGATTAAAATTTTAAATCCGGACCAAATTACACTTTTCGAAGGATTAAAAGATAAAAACAAATCCAAAGAAAAATCAAAAAAGAAAAAGAAAAAAGAAGAGGAAAATTAATTCCTCTTTTTTTATGAATGCTGTGTCCCATTCTGAAACATCGAGATAAAAATTGTTACGGAAGAGAAAACGAATCATGTAAAACGCAAAAACAGGCTATTATTTTTAAACCTTTTGATTAATCTAAAAAGCTCTTGCTATATCCGATTACAAACATTACAATCTGTTCAAACTTGAATTCATCACATTCACTTCCCTTTCTCTTTCGTCTGCTTCGCTTTAGAAAATGAAGTTTACCTTTTATTAAAAATACCTAAAAGTATCTAATTTACAACGGAATATTGCCGTGTTTCCGTTTAGGCAACTCTACTTCTTTGTGTTCAAGCATGCTAAACGCTTTTAAAAGTTTTTTTCTGGTTTCGTTAGGCAAAATCACCTCATCAATAAATCCACGTTGTGCTGCACGATAAGGTGTAGCAAATTTTTCGGCATATTCAGTTTCTTTTTCAATTAGTTTGGCCACCGGATCCTGAGCTTCGGCAATTTCTTTTTTAAAGATAATTTCGCTGGCTCCTTTGGCTCCCATCACGGCAATTTCAGCTGTTGGCCAGGCAAAATTCATATCGGCCCCTATGTGTTTGGAATTCATTACGTCATACGCACCACCATACGCTTTTCTGGTTATAACAGTTACTCTTGGCACCGTTGCTTCGCTTAAAGCATATAATAATTTGGCTCCATGTACTATAATTCCGTTCCACTCCTGATCGGTTCCCGGTAAAAATCCGGGGACATCAACCAATACCAACAGTGGAATATTAAAGCAATCGCAAAAACGGGTAAAACGAGCCGCTTTTACAGAACTGTTCACATCTAAAACCCCGGCTAAATACAGGGGTTGGTTAGCGACAATTCCGATACTTCTTCCTCCCAGGCGGGCAAAACCCACGATGATATTTTCGGCATAATTCTTGTGAATTTCAAAAAAGGAATCTTTGTCAATTATTCCCTGAATCACTTCATGCATATCATACGGCTTGTTGGGATTATCCGGGATAATGGTCATGAGCTGTTCCCGCATTTCATCGTTTAAAACATAAGGTAGTTTAGGTGTTTTTTCTTTGTTACTTTGGGGTAAATAGCTCAATAACTTTTTCACATCTTCCAGACACTCCACATCATTGGCCGAAATGGTATGTGCGACCCCGGACTTGGTTGAATGCGTACTTGCTCCCCCTAATTCCTCTGAGGTTACGGATTCATTGGTTACGGTTTTCACCACATTGGGTCCGGTAACAAACATATAACTGGTATTTTCTACCATCATCGTAAAATCGGTCATCGCAGGAGAGTAAACCGCTCCGCCTGCACAAGGACCCATAATAGCCGAAATTTGCGGGATGATCCCGCTGGACTTTACATTTCGGTAAAAAATATCGGCATAACCACCCAGAGAGCGAACACCTTCCTGAATTCTGGCACCGCCGGAATCATTCAATCCAATCATCGGAGCCCCTGTTTTAAGTGCCATGTCCATCACTTTACAGATTTTTTCAGCATGTGTTTCGGATAAAGCTCCGCCAAAAACCGTAAAATCCTGGGCAAAAACAAAAACCAGCCTTCCGTTAACCGTTCCGTATCCGGTGATTACTCCATCGCCATAAATTAATTCTTCTTGCATTCCGAAATCGGTGGTTCGGTGGGTGACCAAGGCATCAATTTCTTCAAACGAACCTTCATCCATTAAATAATTAACCCGTTCACGAGCCGTTAATTTTTTCTTGGCATGTTGGGTTTCAATCCTCTTTTTTCCTCCTCCAAGCTTTGCTTCTGCTAATTTATCCTGTAATACTTTTATCTTGTTTTCCATGCTTATTAAATTGGTAATCGAACAATTTTCTGATCTTCAAGGTATTGCTTCAAAGCCACTAATGCTGCAATTTCAGCTTCCTCGGTGTGCTGCGATTTCAGTTTTTCGGCATCATAATATTTTTTAACAAAATGCGTATCAAAATTTCCGGAACAAAAAGCTTCGTGCTCACAAACAAACTTCCCAAATGGTAAAGTGGTTTGTACACCTTTCACTTTGTAGGCATCGATTGCTCTACGCATTAATTGAATTGCTTCTGCTCTTGTTTTTCCGTAAGTGATCAACTTGGCCAACATCGGATCATAATAAATCGGCACATCCATTCCTTGCTCAAACCCGTTATCTACCCGAATACCGTCCCCTTCCGGCAACCTGTATTCTTCCAAATAACCAACACTTGGAAGAAAATCATTTAAAGGGTCTTCTGCATAGACTCTTAGTTCTAAAGCATGACCTTTAATCTGCAGATTTTCCTGCTTAATTGTCAAAACTTCTCCTTCTGCCACTCGAATCTGCATTTCTACCAGATCCACACCAGTAATCATTTCTGTTACCGGGTGCTCTACCTGCAAACGGGTATTCATTTCCAAAAAGTAAAAATTATGGTTTTCATCCAATAAGAATTCTACGGTCCCGGCTCCAAGATAATCACATGACTTTGCTACCAAAACAGCGGCTTCGCCCATTTTTTTACGCAATTCCGGCGTTAAAACAGCAGACGGAGCTTCTTCCACTACTTTTTGATGACGTCTTTGGATGCTGCATTCCCGTTCAAAAAGGTATAAAATATTGCCGTAAGCATCTGCCATTACCTGAATTTCAATATGCCTGGGTGATGCCACATATTTTTCAATAAAAACAGAACCATCGCCAAAAGCAGACGTAGCTTCACTGATAGCACGGTTCATCTGCGATTCAAAATCGGCTTCTTTTTCTACAATCCGCATTCCTTTTCCTCCGCCTCCGGCAGACGCTTTGATCAAAACAGGAAAGCCTATTTCGGTGGCTACTTTCTTTGCCTTGGCCACATCGGTAATTGCCTGATCATAACCGGGAACCATTGGGATATTGTATGCTTTCACCGCTTCTTTGGCGGCTAATTTACTTCCCATGATGTGAATGGCTTTTGATTTTGGCCCGATGAAAATGATGTTATTTTTTTCTGCTTCTTCGGCAAAAGCGGCATTTTCACTTAAAAATCCGTAACCGGGATGAATAGCATCCGCACCCAACGATTTGGCTACTTCAATGATTTTATTTCCCAATAAATAAGATTGATTAGAAGGTGATTCTCCAATCCAGACGGCTTCATCAGCAAATTTAACATGAGGAGCATTTCTATCAATTGTAGAATAAACGGCTACCGTCTTAATTCCCATTTTCTGAGCGGTTTTCATTACTCGAATGGCAATTTCTCCTCGATTGGCAACTACTATTTTTGTTATTTTTTTTATCATTATTTTACTAATTTTTCATCTAGCTGAAGCCAGATGCTATTGATTTTTGACTCTATTCAAACTCAATCAACAATTGACCTTTATCCACCGCATCGCCTTGGGCAACCGCAATCGACTTAATCACTCCATCACGAGGCGAAGCAAAACTGTTTTCCATTTTCATGGCTTCCAAAATGAGTAAGTTATCGCCTTCTTTCACCTCTTGACCAACAGAAACATTGATTTCTAAAATCAATCCCGGCATCGGAGCTTTGATAGCATTTATTTGTTTGGTTTTGCCTACTTCAAATCCCATTTCTTTAATCAAAATATCTAATTCGTTGGCAATTTCAACCGTGTATGAATTTTGATTTACTTCAACTGTGTACGATTTTTTGAGAAAATCAACAGCTGTAATTTTTGCCAAAAAAGGCTTGTTTTGATGAAGAATGTGAAAGGAATTGGAAGATGTGTTAATGCCATCTAATTGGGCAATATCTTGTTCTGTTTTTTCAAAGATTTCACTTTGATTAACAGAAAGTCTGAATTTTTGATTCATACGTGTATTTTTGAATGAGGTAAAAATACGTATTTATAACGTTTTCGTAAAAGATATTATGGAGATTTTCGCTAATTTAGTATAGCCAACATAAAAACCAGGCCGGATTTTTCACCCTATACGTCATCATAAATTTAGGTTTTAAAAAACGTACAGGACTTATGGCATAAAAATCACATCACCAGTAAACCTATATTTCGGAGTGATTTAATCGGTTTGGCATACCAAAACAATTCAAAATCACTGAATTGTCTTTCAAAATCTTCTTTAACCTGTAAAAAAGTTAACATTTTGGTATTGGTAACAGAACTTTTTTCAAGCCATTCCAGCAACCACGCCCCTTTTTCTTTTTCCAACGAAATTTCAACCGTTTCAATCTTGGTATGAAAAATCAATTTCATCATTTCCCATGACTGACCTTTCTTCGATTTGATAAAAATTTCCGTGACAGGCTTAGCTCCTATCCAAACAATTTTTGACGTTGGCTTTGTATGGAAATTATTTTCTTTTTCCAAACATGAACGTATATAATCAGGTGCAACTTTGGTCTTAGGAATTTTAAAGTCGAACCAATCCTGCAAATCATAGTCAAAGCAAATGCCGTGCATGTAATTAAAAAGTGATTTCTTTAATCCGAAACTGAATTTATCGTGATTTATACCGGTTTTATCCGTAAACCGAATATCATTGTTGGCAAAGGTAATGTCATTTTGTTTCGGAATCACCCCAAACTCTTCGGGAGCCATGCCAACCGGACTGTGAGCCGTCATGGCAAATTGATGCCAAAAACCCGATTGTAAAATGCCTAATTCAAACAATTGTCTAACCATTTCGAGGCTATCAACCGTTTCCTGAACAGTTTGTGTCGGATAGCCATACATCAGGTAGGCATGCACCATGATACCGGATTCGGTAAAATTTCGGGTTACCTGAGCCACTTGTTCTACCGTTACTCCTTTTTTTATTAGTTCTAATAATCGGTCGGAAGCCACTTCCAATCCGCCGGAAACAGCAATGCAACCGGAAGCTTTGAGTAGTTGACACAAATCAGCTGTAAAACTTTTTTCAAATCGAATGTTTGTCCACCAACTGACCGTTAATTTTCGTCTGAGAATTTCTAAGGCAACTTCACGCATTAAAGCCGGAGGAGCCGCTTCGTCCACAAAATGGAATCCGTTTTCGCCGGTTTGAGCAATAAGTTCTTCCATTCTGTCCACCAAAGTTTTGGCTGCGATAGGTTCGTATAATTTAATATAATCGAGTGAAATATCGCAAAACGTGCATTTTCCCCAATAGCAACCGTGAGCCATGGTGAGTTTATTCCAACGACCATCGCTCCAAAGACTGTGCATTGGGTTAGCAATTTCAATAACGGAAATATAATTATCTAACTTTAAATCAGAATAATCGGGTGTGCCTACTTCAGATTGTTTGTAGTCGGGTTGGGTTGAATTGTTTTTGTAAACGACTTGGTTGTTTTCGAGGAGGAAAGTACGTTTATATTGGTTGGAAGATGGAAGATGGAAGCTAGAAGCCAGAAGTTCAATAGGTAATTCTCCATCATCCAACGTGATAAAATCAAAAAACTCGAAGACTCTTTTATCTTTCAACTCGCGTAATTCGGTATTTGGAAAACCACCACCCATTGACGTTTTAATTTCAGGAAAATTGGCTTTGATAAATTGAGCACATCGAAAAGCACTGTACAAATTCCCCGGAAACGGAACTGAAAAACAAACCAATTTGGACTGAATATCAGTCAATTTTTGATTTAAAACAGCAAGCGTAATTTCATCAATATACGTTGGTTTTTGATTTAACTGATGGTATAATTTATCGAAGGAATTGGCACTTCGTCCTAATCGTTCGGCATACCGACTGAAACCGAAATTTTCATCGACACACGCCACAATATAATCGGATAAATCTTCGAGATACAAGGTGGCTAAATGTTTAGCTTTATCCTGCATTCCCATCGTTCCAAACGCATATTCCATATCATCTAACTGTTCAAAACGAGAGGCTTCGGGAAGAAAATTTCCGGAACAAATCTGTCGGGCTAAAGTTGGATTTTTTCCTTGAAGAAAAGTTATTACTGAATCAATTGTATTGATATGATCATTTCGTAGAGCATAAATCCTTTGACAGTTTTCATCAACCTGAAACGTCAAACTTGAAACCTGAAACACTTTCTCCAATCCTTTTTTTGAAAAAATTTCCAGAATCACTTCGATACCCAAATCCATCTGAAAAGAGGAAATATTTTTGGTGTTGAGAAAACCTTTTAAATAAGCTGTGGCCGGATACGGTGTATTCAGTTGGGTGAAAGGTGGTGTGATGAGGAGGAGGTTTTTCAAAGGGGATTATTAATTTTAAAAAAAATAACTATTGTTCAGTAGTAACAATTAAAACACCGTTTATAGCTCTAATTCCATAAATTTTAAAAGCCACATCTTGTTTTAAAAGATTAATAGAAACTATTGTTTCTGTATTAGCTTGGTTAATTTTAGTTTTAATTTCATCTCCTCTTAGGGGAATACCATTAAAAACTAAAATAGGGTAATACTTGATTTTCCCTTCTTCAACCAAGTGCTTGATTTTTTCATTAACAAGCTCATTACTTATTTCTTTATAATAGTTAGACGACAATAAATCATCTTTAAAAGGTATAATTTTTACAACTCCGTTTATAGCTCTTTCATTAAATTCATCCTTTGCTTCTTCATATGACAAAAACTCAAGTTTTACTATTTCCTTTCTTTTTATTGTATTTAGAATTAAAAACGTTTCATAATCTATTTCATTTCCATCTAAGATAATCAGAGGAACAGGAGTTATTTTATTATTTTGAATCATCAATTCATATTCATCCAATATAGACATTTCTATACTGTTTTGAGAAAACAGATTCATCGAAAAAATAAAAATCAACACTGTAAATAAATTTTTCATCATTATATAAATACGTTTACTAATACATTTCAAATCTAAAAAATAGTTTTAAATATATATCAAAAGTTTTAAAAAGTTATAATAGAGAAATAAAGAAGTATATTTCATGAACCTGTTTTAAACCGTGTTATATCTTTAAAATAAATTATGGAAATTTCAATTTAATATTAAAAAAAAGACACATCACTGTGCCTTTCTCTTACTTTCTCTTTTTCTTTTTGGGATTCGTTTCCAATTTTAATTTCAATCGTTTTTCCGTTTCTTCAATCTGATAATTGTAGTCTGAAGAAATCAATTCCAATTTTACATTTTTAAGCAATTTAGTCGCTTTTTTAAACTCTAATTGTCTTTCTAACAATGAAACTAACTTTAATTTAATTTCTATTTTTTTGACACCTTTAATGGTTAGAGCAAAATCGATTAATTTTTTAGCTTCATCATAATCTTCATTCAACAATAATGTTTCAATATAATGCGGATAGACCTCCAAAGCATGAATATCAATTGAAATAGCTTGTTGAAAATAGTTCTTAGCCCCTTCATAATCTTGCAATTGTTCAGTATGAATTCTACCATACAAACACAGCGCAGTTGTATTTTTATCATCATACGACAACGCATAATCCAATGATTCAATTGTGCCTTCTAACCAATACGGATAATTATCCAAAGCCTGAAAAAGATATTTATCTACTGATTTCATTTTTTAATTCTTTTTTTAATTGTTCTCTTTTTGTTTTGTAAGAAGCAACTGCTTTTTGTTTTTTAAAATCGGAACCCTCAAAAACCCGTATCGGATTACCTCGCTGCACTTGTGTTTGATTCATCCAGGTTGTTTGAAATTGAGATTTCAATTGTTTGATTTCTTCCTCTTTTAATTTTAATAATAATCGCTCTTTTGCCGTCTTTTTGTTTTGATGTTGTGATCGTGAATCCATGCAAACTGTTGAAATCCCCGACGGAATGTGCGTTGCTCGAATTGCTGAACTCACTTTGTTCACATGTTGTCCGCCAGCTCCCGAACTTCGCATAGCCTGATAGTGAATATCAGACTCATTAATTTGATTTTCACTAACTGGAAGAATTTCAAAAATACCAATGAACCAATTTTTCCGTTTATGGAATTTTCTAAATTGACTCTGCCCAATCCATTGAATTGTTCCAATCCATAAATTAGAAAACTCCTGAACTCTATTTCCCTCCAATTTAATAACGGCAGACTCTACTGTTCCATTTTCAATTCCTTGCTCACGATCAATCACTAAACACTTCAGGTTGAATTCGTTGGCTTCATCTAACATTTTCTTTAGTACTTGAGCAACTACCCAAGTACATTCCGCCGGACCTCTTCCGGCGGTAATTTGAATTATTTTTTCCATACTATTTGTCCATTCTAACGATTTTTGGCGTAAAAGTTCCCAAAACTTCCACTAATTCGGTTTGTAAATTCATTACCGTTTTAATGTTTTTATAAGCCATTGGTGCTTCGTCAATGCCACCACCTATCAATTGTACATCATGCTCTTTGAGCACTTTTTTAATGTCACTTTGTGTGAATTTTGCTTTGCATTTCGCTCTCGAAAAAAGTCGGCCAGCACCGTGTGAAGCAGAATTTAAACTCGCTTCATTTCCTTTTCCACGAACAATAAATCCGGGAGCCGTCATAGAGCCTGGAATGATTCCTAATTTTCCATTTTGAGCTGGTGTTGCTCCTTTTCGATGAACAATGCATTCTTTGCCCTCAACCATTTCTTTCCAAGCAAAATTGTGATGGTTTTCGATAGTTAAAACAATTCGTTTGCCCAAAGCTTTGGCAATTCTTCGATGAATATCATCATGACAAGCTTTGGCATAATCTCCGGCTAAATTCATAGCCAACCAATATTCCTGACCGTCATGCGAATTCAAATCGAGCCAAGCCAAATGTTGCACATTCTTTGGCAAAGGACATTGTTTTGTGGCTAAATAAGTGTAATGTTTAGCAATATTTGCTCCCAAACCACGAGAGCCACTGTGCGACAAAACGGCCAAATATTCTTTTGCTTCAAGTTTCCATTCCGGTAATGTTTCGTTGAACTTAACGATTCCAAATTCAACAAAATGATTACCGCCACCAGACGTTCCTAATTGCTTATATGCCTTGTCCAATAATTGTTTCAACAACGGTATGTTTTGAAACTCATCTCTGTAAAACACTTCGTGATCTGCTTTAATTTGATGCGTTTCACTCATTCCAAACCTGGTGTTATCTTTTAAAACTGCCAGTAATTGATGGTCTTTTCCTTTTAAAAAGGAAGAAGGTAAATCAAATACAGATAAGCTCATCCGGCAACCAATATCAACTCCAACTCCATACGGAATTACTGCATTATCAGTAGCTAACACGCCGCCAATTGGTAATCCGTAACCGGAGTGGGCATCGGGCATTAAAGTTCCTTTTACTGCGATTGGCAGTTTCAAGGCATCATACAATTGAAACTTTGCTTGTTCATCAATTTCATTTTCTCCAAAGATTGAAAACGGTGCTCGGGTAGTTTTCAGTTGGTTAAATTTTACCTGAACCGGATCGATCAAACCTTCTGCTACTTTTCCCCATGTGCCGTGTCCTTTGAACTTTTGAGGAAACAACAATACTTCTTTTGCTTCGGTTAAAATGCTTTCTTTTTTTTCTTTTTTTCGATATCTGTTTATTTGCCCTAAGGCGATATTTATTGAATTATTTTTTGGGAAGCCCAATTTAATCAGGTCTTTCCCGGAGAGTTTATTTCCCATTATTTTTTTAATTTTTTTGTTTTTTTAGGCAATGAAATAGCTTTCTCCAATTGGAAAAACAGCATATGCCAACCTTTTATTCACATTGGAATAAATAGCGTTTCAGAAAATTTCAGGAAAATTTGCCGTAATTACAAAGCACAAAAAAACCCGAAACTAATTGTCTTCGGGCTTTTCATATATATTGTTTATAATTACTATGATAGCGTTAAGCCACGAAGAAGATCCGCACCAGTCCCAACTGACGCATTGCTTTGAGGTAAAGATTTAAATACTCGCATTTCTTCGTTTTTTATAAGGTTATTTTAACGACGCAAATGTTCAAAAAATATTTTTATAATTCCAAATTTTTGTTAACATTTTTTTAAGACAAATAAATTACGCTTTAAAATTCAACTCTTACTTTTTAAAGTACACTTTATTTTTTTATGATTTTCTGAAATTCAACGATATTATCTGAAGTCATTATTCTGCAAAAATAGACCCCCGCATTCAGATTCGAAATGTCTATACTGGCAGTATCGGTATTTACTTCCAAAATTTTTTTCCCCATATCATTATAAATTTCAACCGAAAAAATGGGATTATTTTCTGTATAAAAATATAGAATTCCATTTGTTGGATTGGGATATATAATAAACTTGGTATTTTTAAATTCATTTATTCCTAAAGTAGCATCCAGCATGTATGCACCTCCATTCGGTGCCATGACAGGGTGCGTCCAATACTCCGTTGAATTACCAAATAAAACTTTATTTTCCTTGATTAATGTAAAATGTCCAAAATTATCGTGAGTGTAACTACTCATACCAGTATAAACATTGGTATAAACCCAATTGCCATTAACGCTTGTGAAATGAAAAACGGGATTTTTACGTTCCATCATCAATATATAACCTCCCGTTGGTATTATAAACATATTATTTCCTCTAACCACAACCTTATACTCATAATAGTCTCCTTCGCTAAACACAAAATCTTGATTAAAGTTCCATTCCTGTTGAACATTATTCCAGTCGTAAATTTTTATCATTTTTTGACCTAAAAAATCATTTTCATCGTCTGCTATATGATACAAATACATTTTACCATCTGAAAAACTCATTCGATGATAATGAGGTACAGATAATTCTGGATTGTAAACAAAATTTACCTCAGGTATTTCACTTGTATTGACCCATTGCCAAATTGAATTCAGGTTTTTGAACACATAGACAGAATCACTTGCAGAAGTTGTAACGGTTGTGACCAACATTTCGCCTTCAATTTCCAAAGTATGACCAAATCCGCTTGAACCTTGAGATCCGGTTAGCAATTGTTGAAAGGAAAAAGTGTCGTTAGAAATATTGTAAACATAGATAGCTCCTTCACTGGTTGTAGAATCAGCATTCACACGATAACCAGAAGCTGTGATAAACAGTTGATTATTATGAATCTTAATGTTAGAACCAAAGTAATCATTTTCATACTGTGTAGTTGGTTGGATTTTTAACAAATACTCCCACGAATTATTTACTTTTTTATATACAAAAACAGCTCCTCCATTTGGCACATTGGTATTATTTGAAGTTGAAGCGACCAATAAATAATCTTCCGTCATTTCAATACTACCACTATAACTTTGAGTTTCTTCGGGGGAACTCAACGTTCCGTTTGGAGTGATCCCAAGTGAATTCTGATCAAACAAATACACTTTAGGCGTTCCTACTGGAGGCATTCCGTCTAAACCCAAAACAGCAATCTGTGAGTCGTTAAAACTTCCGGATCCTCCAAAATTAAAAATGTTCGAAACATTTTCAGGTTGGATTCTGATTAATCCTTGGGCTGAGGAAAAAAAAGAAGTAAGCAATAATAAAAAAAAGTGCCTTTTCATAAACAGATGATTTCTTTCAAATTTATTGATTTTTTTGTACAATAGATTTAAAAATTATTAAAAATTCCTTTTCCCAACCAATTGTTAAACCCCTTTTCACTACTTTTATTTTCGCTATTTTTACGAAAACTTTAAAACCTATGCCAACCGACTGTATCAGCTATCAAGCATCCGGCTATTTTTCGGCCTTGATCAATGATTATTTGAATGAAAAACAGGAATTGAGGGCTTTATACAACCGTTTCACGAGCCTGGAAAATTTTAGATTACAGTTGGAAGAAAAAAGAAATAATTTCAATGACAATGGTAAATTCAAAAGAGAAGTTTTAGTTTCTGTTTTGGAAAAGCAATATGAAACAATTCCTGTTTCTAAAGAAACAAAACAGCATATTCAATCTTTAATCAATCCGAAAACATTTACAATTACAACCGGACATCAGTTGAATTTGTTTACCGGACCGTTGTATTTTTTGTATAAAATTGTTTCGACAATAAATTTGTGTAAAGAATTAAAAAACGAATTTCCCGAACATGATTTTGTTCCCATTTATTGGATGGCAACCGAAGATCACGACTTTGAAGAAATTAATTTTTTTAATTTTAAACATCAGAAATTCAGCTGGAACCGGGAAAGTTCCGGGCCGGTTGGACGGTTATCAACAGCTGGTTTAGAAGATGTTTTGGCTGTTTTTGAATCGGAAATTGGTTTAGGAAAAAATGCCGAATATTTAAAAAATTTATTTAAAAAAGCATATGTAGAACATTCTAATTTAGCCGATGCTACGCGGTTTTTAGCGAACGAATTATTTGCCAAAGAAGGTTTGGTTATTATTGATGGTGATGCTACTGATTTGAAAAAATTGTTTATTCCGTATATCAAAAATGAATTGCTGTATCAAACGGCTTTTGCAAAAGTGAATGAAACCATTCCATTGTTGGAAAAGTATTCGGTTCAAGTGAATCCGAGGGAAATTAATTTGTTTTATATTGAAGATAATTTGCGTGAGCGAATTGTTTTTGAAAACGGAAAATATACTGTTCTCAACACAAAAATGACTTTTTCGGAAGAAGAAATATTGACTGAAGTTGACAACCATCCGGAGAAATTCAGTCCAAATGTGTTGTTGCGACCATTGTATCAGGAAGTCATTTTACCGAATTTATGTTACATTGGCGGAGGAGGTGAATTGGCTTACTGGTTAGAATTGAAATCGTTTTTTCAAAGCCAGCATGTGACTTTTCCGATTTTGTTACTGCGTAATTCGGTTTTACTGGCCACAGAAAAGCAAACTAAAAAAGCAGATAAATTAAAGTTAAGCTGGAAAGATTTATTCTTAAATCAACAGGAATTATTCAATCAAAAAACAAAACTGCTTTCTGATTTAACAATTGATTTTTCGGCTCAGAAAGAAACATTGAAAAAACAATTTAAAGAGCTTTACAAAGTAGCAGAAACTACAGACAAATCGTTTTTAGGAGCTGTAAAAGCCCAGGAAGTCAAACAGATAAAAGGGTTGGAAAACTTAGAAAAAAGGTTGCTAAAAGCTGAAAAACGCGTACACCAAGAACAATTGAACAGAATAATTTCGTTGCAAAACGAATTGTTTCCGAACCAAGGTTTACAGGAACGTAAAGTGAATTTCGCTGAATTTTATGTAGAATCTGGTGAGGAATTGATTGAAAAATTGTTGAAGGAACTGAAACCGTTGAAACAGGAGTTCAAGGTAGTGGTTTTGTAGAAAAAACCTGAAACAGTTCATTCCGATTCCGATTATCTTTGGCAAAGTTTAAAGCTTTACCAAAAATATCATAACAAAAAATGGGAACATGGATTCCTGAAAAAGCCCAATCCATCCGCTTCTAAAAAAACTTGAAACCTGAAACTTGAAACTTCAAACAAAAACCCTACCTTTGCACCCGAATTTAAACAAGCAAAAACAATGGCAACAAATAGAACGTTTACCATGATTAAGCCGGATGCGGTTGAAAAAGGCCACATTGGCGGTATTTTGAACATGATTACCGAAGGTGGTTTCCGTATCGTAGCAATGAAATTGACCCAATTAACTGTAGCAGATGCTCAGAAATTTTATGCTATTCACGCAGAGAGACCTTTCTTTGGCGAATTGGTTGAATTTATGACCAGAGGTCCGATTGTCGCTGCAATCTTAGAAAAAGACAATGCGGTGGAAGATTTCAGAAAATTAATCGGAGCTACCAATCCGGCGGAAGCTGCTGAGGGAACTATCCGTAAAAAATATGCAACTTCTATCGGTGAAAACGCCGTTCACGGTTCAGATTCAGATGAAAATGCAGCGATTGAAGGTGCTTTTCATTTTGCAGGAAGAGAGCAGTTTTAGTCGGCAGTCACAGTTTTCAGTCACAGTTGACAACAATACAGAAAATCCCTTTTTACTAAAAAAAAGGGATTTTTTATGTCTTAAACTATTGTGAGAACAGTACAAAGACTGAAAACTGTGACTGCGACTGTAAACAGCGACCAAAAACTACCTAAAAACCAACTCCTTCACCACATCTTTACGCAATTCTTCATTAAGCATCGTGATGATTTTCTGTCTTCCATGGCTCAACTCTTCCCTCAAAACGGCCGAGGTAAGCGTAACATAGAGTGTTGTTCCCTTGAGGAAGACTTTTTTGGTATAGGTGTTTACACCATTTCCCATGAGTTCTTTCCATGCTTTTTCGACATCAACTTTGTCCATGCCGGATTGAAGTTTATTGCTTTCAATAAACGCTTTGAGCACCTCTGAAATAGGGCTTTCATTACTTAGTCGCTTGGTCATTAGGATACAGAATTTAGTTCCGTGTTATTGAATTAAAACGGGTTTGAATCGTTTGTAATGATATTCTAAATTTTGCTTGTTTTTGAGCACTAAAACACTGTCGGTTAACATTACTATTTGTTCACTCCATTGTGCATAATTGGTTTTGTAATGAATTCTAAAAACACCGACACTGTCTGTAATCTGAATAGTTTCTAACTCATCATTGGTTATGTATTTGCCATCCAGCTGTGGTTTTACTTTTTTACGGAAGCCGGTTTTATCATTCCATTCCATATAATCTACCGTTTCATTGACTTTATACTCTTTTTCCTGTCCGTCAGGCCATTGTACCTTTTGAATCTCCCAATAACCGTTTATCTTTGCAATGGAATCGGACGTAACTTTCTCCTGACAGGAAATCAATACAACAGAAAAAAGAAAGGAGTAAAAAAATTGTTTCATCATCTTAAAATAAAATTTAAAATTACAATTATTTTGAAGGAATAAAAAGTAAATTCGATTAAACCTTTTGAAAAAAACAGTGTCTAACTTCTTATAAAAACAGCCACACCATGAAAAAATATTTTCCGCTTGTTTTGTTATCCGTTCTGCTTTTGAACTGTTCGTCTGATACTGATAACCCGGAAGAACTTTTAACCGAAACCATGTATTTTCCGCCTCTTTCAGGTAACACCTGGGAAACCAAACCAATGAGTGAACTAGGATGGAATGAAAATGAAGCAGAACCATTGCTGACCTTTTTAGAAGAAAAACACACCAAAGGCTTTATTATTTTAGTGAATGGTCGCATTGTAATGGAAAACTATTTTAATGGTCACACGGCAACTTCTCCGTGGTATTGGGCAAGTGCCGGAAAAACACTAACTACGGCTACCATCGGAATTGCTCAACAGGAAGGTTTGCTTGATATTGATCACAAAGTTTCGGATTATTTGGGAACAGGATGGACTTCGGCACCATTAGTAAAGGAAAATCTTATTACAAACAAACATTTACTTTCCATGACCTCCGGTTTAGATGACGGAATGGGAAACGGAAACTCACCCTCAGAATTACAATATATAGCCGATGCCGGAACGCGTTGGGCTTATCATAATGTATTTGAAAAATTACAAGATGTGATTGCAGTAGCATCAAATCAAACTTTTGAGGATTATTTTACCTCCAAACTAAAAAATAAAATCGGCATGACCGGAACATGGATAAATGTTGACGAATTTAATGTTTATTGGAGTACGACCCGAAGCACTGCCCGTTTTGGATTACTCGCATTAAACAAAGGAAAATGGCAAAATGAAGTAATTATTCCGGAGGTGTTTATGACTGAATCAATTTCTCCTTCTCAAACCATTAACAATGCCTACGGTTATTTATGGTGGCTGAACGGAAAAGCAAATTATCGTTTACCGCAAACACAATGGCAGTTTCCGGGAAGTCTGATTCCAAATGCTCCGTCAGACATGGTATGTGGTTTAGGAAAAAATGACCAGAAAATATATGTTATTCCCAGTAAAAAAATGGTCGTTATCCGTTTAGGTGAAGTTGCCGATGGAGAAAACTTTGCCTTGTCTGATTTTGACAATCAATTGTGGGCAAAGATTAATGCGGTGATTCAATAAATAATTAGTTAAAAAACGAATCTACAAATTCATATTTATTGAAAACCTGTAAATCTTCAATTCCTTCTCCAACGCCAATATATTTTACCGGAATTTGAAATTGATCTGAGATTCCAATTACTACACCACCTTTTGCTGTTCCGTCTAATTTTGTTACTGCTAAGCAAGAAACTTCTGTGGCAGCCGTAAATTCTCTGGCTTGCTCGAATGCATTTTGTCCGGTTGAACCATCTAAAACCAATAAAACATCGTGTGGGGCGTCGCCGACTACTTTTTGCATTACACGTTTTACTTTGGTTAACTCGTTCATTAAATTCACTTTGTTATGAAGTCGGCCTGCGGTATCAATAATCACCACGTCGGCACCTTGTGTTACGGCACTTTGCAACGTATCAAAAGCTACAGAAGCAGGATCGCTACCCATTTGTTGTTTTACAATAGGTACCCCTACCCGATCAGCCCAGATCTGTAATTGGTCAATGGCGGCAGCCCTAAAGGTATCAGCAGCCCCCAAAACCACTTTATGACCTGCTTTTTTAAACTGATAAGCCAGCTTACCAATGGTTGTTGTTTTTCCAACTCCGTTTACCCCCACCACCATAATAACATAGGGCTTTTTATTGACCGGGATTTCAAAATCAACGGCTTCTCCGGTATTGGTTTCTGACAAAAGTCCGGCGATTTCCTCGCGTAAAATTTTATTCAGTTCATCGGTTCCCAGGTATTTATCTCGGGCAACCCGCTCTTCTATCCTGTCAATGATTTTCAAAGTTGTTTTTACGCCTACATCAGAAGAAACCAACACTTCCTCTAAATTATCCAGCACATCTTCATCAACCGTTGACTTTCCGGCAACAGCTTTGGTTAATTTAGTAAAAAAAGAGGTTTTGGTTTGTTCTAAACCTTTGTCAAGCGATTCCTTTTTTTCGGATGAAAATATACGTTTAAAAAAACTCATTGTGAATGGTGTTTGTGAACTGAATTGAATTATGGCACAAATATAAAAATAAAAAAGCTACCTTCAAGGAAAGTAGCTCATCTATAATACGGGTCGGTAAATTATTTCTGTTTTAAGAAATCATCTACTGCTTCAGGAGTCATTACAGATTCAACAAAAGTATAAGCCCCTGTTTTAGGAGATTTTACCATTTTAATGGCCTTAGTTAATCTTTTTGACGCTGTTTGTAACGTTGCTACGGTTTTCTTTGCCATTTCTTATCTTATTTAATTTCTTTATGAACAGTTACTTTCTTTAAGATCGGATTAAATTTTTTAATCTCTAATCTGTCCGGAGTATTTTTCTTATTCTTTGTTGTGATATAACGAGATGTACCGGGAACACCTGAAGTTTTGTGCTCTGTACACTCTAAAATTACTTGAATTCTATTGCCTTTCTTTGCCATTTCTCTGTCTATTTATGAAGATTGGGATTACGAAATAAATCCGTTTGCTTTTGCATCTTTCAACACAGCAGCCAATCCTTTTTTGTTAATTGTTTTAATCGTAGATGCAGCTACTCTCAACGTGATCCATCTGTCTTCTTCAGCAAGATAGAAACGTTTTTTAACTAAGTTTACAGAAAACTTTCTCTTAGTTTTGTTCATCGCGTGAGAAACATTGTTTCCTACCATCGCTCTTTTACCTGTAAGGTCACAAACTCTTGACATTATGCTTATCTTTTATCGTTATTCAAAATCAGGGTGCAAAGAAACAAAAAACTAATCTATTACACAAACAAATTTCAGTAGTTTTTTAAAATTTCTTTCAAAAGGAGTTCAAGTCCTTTGTTTACTGCTCTATCTATCACTTTCTGACGGGGTTGACCAAAGTTGAACTCTTCTGAAAAAACGCCTTTTGGAGTAGCAACAGCAATGCAAACTGTTCCCACCGCAGCATCGGCATCGCCTTTTGAGGGGCCTGCATTTCCGGTGGTTGCAACAGCAAAATCGGTTTTCAGCAAACGCTTAACCCCTGCGGCCATTTCTTCTGCAACTTGTTTGCTGACCACCGAAAAATCATCAAGAGTTGTCTGTTTGACGTTTAACAGTTCCACTTTTGTATCTGTTGCATAGAGCACCACTCCTCCTCTAAAATAAGCAGATGAACCTGCAATTGCCGTAATGGTTTCAGCAATTTTTCCGCCTGTACAACTTTCTGCCGTGGAAAGGGTTAACTTCTTTTGAGTTAATAACTTTCCTAATACTGCTTCTATACTTTCTTCTTCCTCAAATCCTACTATAATATCGCCTATCATTTCCTGAAGTTCCAGAACCAATTGACGGATGGATGTTTGTAAAAACTGTTCGTCTGAACCACGGGCTGACAATCGCAAACGCACACGCCCGGGACTCGGCAGATAAGCCAGTTTAATAAATGCCGGCAAATTATTCTCCCATTTTTCAATACGCTCAGCCACAACACTTTCTCCTTGGCCATAGGTTAAAATGGTTTTGTGTAAAATATACGGTCGCTTGTATTGGTTTGCTATTTTTGGAATAAGCTCATTGGTTACAATGGCTTTCATTTCATAGGGAACACCGGGCAACGAAACAAAAACGGTGTCTTCTTTTTGCATCCACATGCCGGGTGCGGTTCCGAATTGATTGTGTAGTACAATGCTTTTTGACGGAACTAATGCTTGGTCGCGGTTGACTTGAGATACCACAAAATTCATTCTACTAAAAAGTTCTACAATGTGGTTTTCAACGGTTTGATTTCGTTGCAATGTATCTTGAAAATATTCGCAAAACGCAATTTTGGTTACATCGTCTTTGGTTGGACCTAAACCGCCTGTAATGATGACAAAATCAACTTGGCTTTGTACTTTGGCGAAAGTTTCCAAAATATGGTTTTTATCATCACTGATGGAAATCATTTCGTGTATTTCTACTCCGATTTTGTTTAATTCCTTGGCTATGAAACCGGAATTAGTATCAGTGATTTGTCCGATAAGAATTTCGTCGCCAATGGTGATGATGGTTGCTTTCAATTGGATGATTCAATTTTTGGTTTTTTTCTGATTGTTTAAAATTGATTCTTTATTAGCAGAATTCCACAGCCCGGATAGTAGCAGAAAGCTCGGAACGAAAAAAAACTAATTTTTCTTGGTAAAAAAACAACCAAAGGAAACTCTTTTTATGACTTAGAAAAATAGTTTTTTTGTGATCCCGATAGCTACCGGAATGTAGCGGATAGCCGGAATAGCTTGTTACAATTCAAAATCTTTATTGATCTCTTTTACAGCTTTTTCTACCTGATCTTCAATGGATTTGAAGATTTCTTTTATTTCTTTTCGCTTTCCTTCTCGTTTGGTCCATGCTTCTACCTGAAGAATTTCTTCGTAAGCCACGTTCATTCCCAATAAGTCAAGTGTGGGTTTTATTTTGTGAGCATAGCTGTAAGCCAGTTTGTGGTTTTTTTCTTCAATGCCTTGCTTAATAAACTTCATATCCTCGGGTACTTCACTTACAAATAGAGTGATGATTTGCAGGACGAACTCGGGATCGTTATCAGAAAGTGCATAGACTTTGGCTAAGTTGTAGTTTAATGCCATTTTTTTATTTTACTTGAATTCGGAATAGTTTTTTTTCTTCAATAAAACCTTCGAGTATATCGTTCGGGTTTACTTTTGCCACACCTTCCGGTGTTCCGGTAAAAATAATATCCCCAATTTTTAGTGTAAAAAACCGGGAAACATACGCTATAAGTTCATCAATTTTCCACAACATATGACTGGTATTGCCCTTTTGAACGGTAACTCCGTTTGATTTCAGTTCAAAATTAATATTTTCTGTGGAACTAAAATCTTTTTTCGATAAAAAGCTACCAATAACCGCTGAACCGTCAAAAGCCTTGGCCTTTTCCCAGGGCAGGCCTTTTTCTTTTAATTCAGCCTGCAGATCCCGTGCGGTAAAATCGATTCCAAGACCGATTTCATCGTAATAATGAGGTGCGAATTTGGCATCGATATATTTACCTACTTTATTTATCCGTACTAAAATCTCCACCTCATGGTGAACATCATGGCTGAATTCAGGGATTACGAACGGGTGTTGTTTGAGTAAAACCGCACTGTCGGGTTTGAGAAAAACAACCGGCTCATCGGGTCGCTCGTTGTGAAGCTCTTCGATGTGTTTGGTATAATTTCGTCCGATGCAGATGATTTTCATTTTGTGTGGTGCTGAGTTACTAAGGTTCTGAGATGCTGAGTTTTTTTAACTCAATTTATTGTTTAATTTTCTGAGTTTGATGGCGGTGAGCACTTTTTTGGTATACAGCGGAAAGTCGGCATTTTGTATCCAGCCGAAATAGCCGGGCTCATCTTCTAATACTTTTTCCACTAATGCTCCTTTGTGTTTTCCGAAAGTAAAAATTTCTTCCCCTTTATCATTGAGGGCAATAAACCCTGCAAAATCAACTGTTTTTTTCCGGGTGGTGAATTCGGACAACAATTTCATATCGTTTTCCAACTCCGGATAACGTTCTAATTGTGCTTTGAGAATTTCGTAAGTTGCCATCGTATCGGCTTCAGCTGAGTGTGCGTTTTCTAATGATTGTCCGCAATAGAACTTATAAGCCGCACTCAGGGTTCGCTCTTCCATTTTATGAAAAATGGTCTGCACATCCACTGAAACCCTGTTCTTCATATCGAAATCTACACCGGCCCGCAACAACTCTTCGGCTAACAGCGGAATATCAAACCGATCGGAATTAAATCCGGCTAAATCAGAATCCTTGATCATTGCATATACCTGGCCGGAAAGTTCTTTGAAGGTAGGTTCATTGGCCACTTTTTCATCGGTGATTCCGTGAACTTGTGACGACTGAAACGGAATTTTCATTTCCGGGTTCACCAGCCACGTTTTACTTTCCTTGTTGCCGTTGGGATATACTTTAAAGATTGAAATTTCCACAATCCGGTCTTTTGCTACGTCTACTCCGGTAGTTTCGAGGTCAAAAAAACAGATGGGTCGGTTTAACTTGAGTTCCATTTTATATTTTTAGAAAAGCAAAGATAAGGGTTTGAAATAACCTTTTAACGATGAAATCAGATTTTTTAGAAGTATTTTAAAACAAAACCCTTTCAGATTTTGAGATCAGAAAGGGTGAAACTTTATAACATTATATTCTTAGAATTCCCTGTTTTCGCTAAATCCTTCTAAATAATCAGCTACCCGTTTAACGAATTGCCCGCCCAACGAACCATCAACCACACGGTGGTCATAACTGTGCGACAGGAACATTTTGTGGCGAATTCCGATGTAATCGCCGGTTGGAGCTTCGATAACAGCCGGAACTTTCCGGATGGCTCCTAAAGCTAAAATCGCCACTTGCGGTTGGTTGATAATCGGCGTTCCGAAAACGCTTCCGAATGTTCCCACGTTGGTAACGGTGTACGTTCCTCCCTGAATTTCATCCGGTTTCAACTGGTTATTACGGGCACGGTTAGCCAAATCGTTAACCGTTTTAGTCAATCCGACCAAATTCAGCATATCGGCATTTTTGATAACCGGAACAATTAAATTTCCGTTGGGTAACGCAGCCGCCATTCCTAAATTGATGTTTTTCTTTTTGATGATATAATCGCCTTCCACCGAAATATTAATCATCGGGAAGTCTTTGATGGCTTTTGCCACGGCTTCCATAAATATAGGTGTAAACGTCAGCTTCTCGCCTTCTCTTTTTTCAAAAGCGTCTTTTACTTTGTTTCGCCAATTTACAATGCTGGTTACATCCACTTCAATGAACGACTGTACGTGAGCCGATGTTTGTTTGGAAGCCACCATGTATCCTGAGATCAGTTTTCGCATGCGGTCCATTTCGATGATTTCGTCCTGGCCGTTTACGGAAACCGGTATTTTTTTCTCCGGAGTTGGTTCTGCTTTTGGAGCTTCTGCTTTCGGTGTTTCAACTTTTACTTCCGCTTCTGGAGCTTCAACCGCAACCGATTCTGCTTTTGGAGCAGGAGCAGCGGCAGGTTTGTTGACACGGTCTTTCACATAAGCAATGATATCGTCTTTGGTAACACGACCTTCTTTACCGGTACCTTTTATGCTTTCTAATTCGGCCACCGAAACGCCTTCTTCTTTGGCTATATTTTTTACTAACGGAGAAAAGAATTTTTCGGATGCAGAGAAATCTACTTCAACCGGAGCTGTAGTTTGAACAGTTTCTTTGACCACTTCAATTGCTTTCTCAATTTGAGCTACGGCTTCAACTACTTCTTCTTTTGGAGATTCTACAGGAGCACTTCCGCCTTCGGTGTCGATAATTGCGATGGTTTGACCCACTTTTACAACATCATCCACGTTAAAAAGAATTTCGGTTAGCGTTCCGGAAACTTCGGATGGCACTTCGCTATCTACTTTATCGGTAGCAATTTCCAATACTGCTTCATCGGCTTCGATTTTCTCTCCAACTTTTTTAAGCCAGTTGGTAATGGTTGCTTCCGCAACGCTTTCTCCCATCTTGGGCAATTTTAATTCAAATTTTGCCATATCGTTAACCTAAAGGTTTATTTTTTATTTCAGTTTGCGAATTTACTAAAAAAAGGATTGATTTTTAAAATTATCAATAAATTTTCAATGTCAATGTTAAATTCAAAAATCAAAAATCATCAATCGTTAATCATAATCACTTCGCCTCTATCGTTGCTACTGTTGCTTCCAATCATAAAATTACATTGATTGGGGATGATTTTGAATGTTACTTTTTCACTTTTATACGTTTCCATTGCGGAAATAATGATTGAAAATGGTAAATCATTCTGATCAAAAATGATTTCAACGTTAGAACTTATTTCTTTTAAGAGCGAAGGTAATTCATTTTTAAAAGTGGTGGAAAGCTGTTCTACATTTTTTCCTAACAATTTTTCGAGTTTTTCTTTTAATAACTCGTTTAGAGAAACTAAAATATAATTGTCTATTTTTCGATTAGATTCTGTTGTTTTATTTTTCTTTAAAAAAGCAAAAAAGAAACTTCCTAACTTCATAAACAGACTGAAAAAAGTGGATTTTTTAAAATGCTTGCCGTAAAAATATTCCATCGCTTCCTGAAAACGTTTCATGTAGGTTCCGTCTTTCACAGTGCTTTCGCCTTTGTAATGAATAACGGTGGTTTCTGCAAAATAGTAATTGGTTTTTCCTTTTTTCAACACCATATAACTGAGGTCGATATCATCAGAATACATGAAACAGTTTTCATCAAATCCGCCCACTTCATTATACAAATCACGTTTCATAAGCATAAAAGCTCCTACTAAAATATCCACTTTTCCGGATTGGTTTTCGGTTAGGTGCTGAGCATAATATTGATTGAACAAATAAGCTTTCGGAAAAATTTTATACAATCCGAATATTTTTGTAAACGCCACCCAAGGTGTCGGAATGCCCCGTTTGCTTTCGGGGAGGAAATTTCCGGTACCGTCGATGAGTTTACAACCTATTATACCAGTGTTCAGTTGCCAGTTTTTAGTATTCAGTATTTTAACAAATGTATCTTCTGCTACAACCGTATCTGGATTGAGAATACAGATGTATTCACCTTTTGCCTGAGCAACTGCAATGTTATTTCCTTTTGGGAAACCGGTATTTTCCTTGTTTTCGATAAGTTTGATGTGCGGAAAACGGGTTTTCATCATTTGACAACTATCGTCGGAGGAATTGTTATCAATCACAATTATTTCACCCTCAACATGTTGCAAAGCAGCTTGAACGCTGAGCACACATTGTTCGAGAAAATAGCGAACGTTGTAATTAAGGATGATGACGGATAGCTGCATAGGGCAAATTTACAGCAACTTATTTAAATCTTCGGGACTTTTTAGATTGTTCCAAAATAAAAGCAAATCAATTACTTTATTTTTCATATCAATAGTATAAAAAAGCTTAGTTTGCTTAGAAATAATTATTGTATAAATTTTTTTAGAACTATCATAATTTCCAATTAATGGATTTTCTGAAAGTCTGTTCAAGTTTTCGAATACTAAATCCTGAAATTTTTGAACCTCTTTATGGTTCCATTTACGGAAAATAAAATCGATTTCATCATAATAAGACATTTCAGAATTTGGTTGCCAAATTATCTGATATGTCATTTCAAAAAAGGATATTTTAGCTTAATTCTCTTTTGCATTTCTTCGTGCGAAATGCCTTTTCCTTCTTTAGAATCTTGAATTGATTTTTCTAGAAGTTTCACTAAAACAGGATGCAATTCTTCTTCTTGAACAGCATTTTTTTCTACATTATAGTCAGTGGTTGGTTCTTCAACTTTGTTGATGTGTTTTTTTTCGTGGCTTGGGTTCTTTTTGCTCATAACATTAAATTTAAAGAATAAATGTAAGGATTTTTTTTGAAATACAAAACCCAATTACATTTCCCTTCTAACCCCGATTGCAATGGAAATCCTTTTTTGAAAAAAAGATTGCAATGGAAAGCGGGAACACGGAAAACCGATAAAGACCAGGCCATTCGTTTCAGAAAAAATAAAGCATTACTTTTGCACTTTTAAAACCATTGATTAATTGGCAAATTGCCCCATTTACACATTAAATGAATTATCTTTCCGTAGAAAACATATCCAAATCCTTCGGCGAACGTGTGCTGTTTGAAAACATTTCATTTGGCATTAACAAAGACCAGAAAATTGCATTTATTGCCAAAAACGGCTCAGGAAAAACAACCATCATGAACATTCTGAATGGTTTTGATGAGCCCGATACCGGTCAAGTGGTGATTCGAAAAAATATCCGAATGGCTTTTTTGTCGCAAAAGCCCAATTTACAGGATGAGTTAACCATTGAGGAAAGCATTTTTGCCAGTGATAATGAAACGCTGAAAGTGATTGAGGAATATGAAAAAGCCTTGTTGAATCCGGAAAATGAAGAAGCGTATCAGGCCGCCTTTGACAAAATGGATCAATATAATGCCTGGGATTTTGAAACGCAGTTTAAACAGATATTGTTTAAACTGAAGCTGGAAGATTTTAAACTGAAGGTTAAAAGTCTTTCGGGTGGTCAGAAAAAAAGGCTTTCGTTGGCGATTATTTTGATCAATCGTCCGGATTTGTTGATTTTGGATGAACCAACCAACCACCTTGATCTGGAAATGATTGAATGGCTGGAAGATTATTTTGCGAAAGAAAACATTACGCTGTTCATGGTCACGCACGACCGTTTCTTTTTGGAACGGGTGTGTAATGAAATTATCGAATTGGAAAACGGAAAATTATACCAATACAAAGGAAACTACTCTTATTATCTGCAAAAGAAAGAAGAACGGATTGCCTCCGAAAATGCGAGTATCGACAAAGCTCAAAACCTTTTTGTAAAAGAATTGGCCTGGATGCGTCGTCAACCCAAAGCGAGAACCACCAAATCCAAATCGCGTCAGGATGATTTTTATAAAATAAAAGCCGTGGCCGAAAGCCGCCGTAAAGAAAATGTGGTGGAGCTGGAAATCAACATGGAACGTATGGGAAGCAAGATTATAGAGCTTCACAAATTGTATAAAAAGTTTAAAGACCGAGTGATACTTGACAATTTTTCGTATGATTTTCAACGTGGCGAACGCATTGGAATTATTGGTAAAAACGGAACCGGAAAATCAACTTTCTTGAATATTTTGACCAAAACCATGCAACCGGATGCCGGAAAAGTGGTGATTGGCGACACGATCAAAGTGGGTTATTATACGCAAAGCGGAATTAATCCAAAACCTGGTCAGAAAGTCATTGACATTATAAAGGAATACGGCGAATACATTCCGCTCACAAAAGGAAAGATTATTTCGGCTTCGCAATTGTTGGAACGTTTTCTTTTTGATGCGAAAAAGCAATATGATTTTGTGGAAAAATTAAGCGGCGGCGAATTGAAACGGCTGTATTTATGTACGGTCCTGATCCAGAACCCAAACTTTTTGATTTTAGATGAGCCAACGAATGATTTAGATATTGTAACCTTAAATGTGTTGGAGAGTTTTTTATTGGATTTTCCCGGATGTTTGTTAGTAGTTTCGCACGACCGTTATTTTATGGATAAAATCGTCGATCACTTGTTTGTGTTTAGAGGTGAAGGTGTTATAGAAGATTTCCCCGGCAATTATTCCGATTTTAGAGCGTATGAAGATAGTGCCGAACCCAAAAATCTATCAAACGTAAGTACCGAAAAAGCAAACTGGAAAGAAAAGCAAGTTAAAGAAGGTTTAACATTTAACGAACAAAAAGAATTTCAAAAAATTGAACGCGAAATCAAAGATTTGGAGTTTGAGAAAAAGCAAATTGAACAACTATTTGCCGAAGGAAAAGTTGCTGATGATGCTATCGAGAAAAAAGCGAATGAGCTTCAAGTGATTATAAAAAAATTAGAAGATAAGGAAGAGCGTTGGTTTGAATTATCTGGTAAAATGGAAAAATAGTTTACAGTCGCAGTCGCAGTTTGATTAAGATATATTATAAAAAAGAAGAAAATGGATTTCAAAGAATTATTAGCCTATCAAAAAGCATTTTTATTAGCCATGGAAATTTATAAAATCAGTAATTTATTTCCCAAAGAAGAAAAATATTCATTAACTGATCAAATACGACGATCATCAAGAAGTGTTTGTGCTAATATGGCGGAAGCCTATCGAAAAAGAAGATATGTTAATCATTTTATAAGTAAGCCAACGGATTGTGATGGAGAAAATTCTGAAACTACTGTTTGGCTAGATTTTTCATTGGAATGTGGTTATATTTCAAATGAAATTCATTTAGATTTAACATCAAAATCAAAAGAAATTGGTAAATTAATTATTATGATTAATAACCCAGATAAATTTGGTTGCAAATCAAACTGAGACTAAGAAACTATAACTGAAGACTGCGACTGCGACTGTGACTAAAAATGATACAAATTATTAAATCATATTTCAAATTTCTACTAAATTCCAAAAACGAACACGGAGTTCACTCTCCATTTGTATATGATTTGGTAACGAAATGCTTTTATGATAAAACGAACTATCCCGAATATTCCATTTTACAGGAATACCGAAAATCCCTTTTAGAAAATCAAAATACAATTGAAGTAACCGATTTTGGTGCCGGTTCACGTGTTTTTAAAAACAATCAAAGAAAAATATCCGCTATTGCAAAGAATGCCGGAATATCTCCTAAAAATGCTGAATTATTGTTTCGAATTGTTCGTTATTTTCAACCTGAAAGTATTTTGGAAATTGGAACATCTCTAGGATTAGCAACATCTGCCTTGTCGTTAGGAAATAAGAATGCTAAAATTACTTCGTTGGAAGGTTGCCCTCAAACAATTTCAATTGCAAAAAATCAATGTCAATTACAAAGTCTTAATAACATTGAATTTGTAAACACAAAATTTGAAGACTATTTAAAAACAGACAACAGACAACAGACAACAGACAACCTCATTTACTTCGACGGAAATCATTCTAAAAATGCAACTTTAAGTTATTTCGAATTATTATTGCCCACAATTTCAAACGATTCAATTTGGATTTTCGATGACATTCATTGGTCAAAAGACATGGAAAATGCATGGGAAATCATCAAAAACCACCCGAAAGTAACCGTGACAATTGATACATTTCAATGGGGAATTGTCTTTTTCAGAAAAGAACAAATGAAAGAACATTTTATCATCGACCCTAATAAAACTCTCAGTTCATATATTTTTGAACTAATTAGGGTTTAATTTGTAACAAAGCTGGTTTTTTTTCTACTTATAAGAAAATATAAAGAACCCGATTTCAGTATTCAAATTTCTAAATTCTAAATTCAATATGGCAAATCCTTTAATTAAAATCTCCGCTTTAAAACGAAACTTTATATTGGGAAGTGAAACGATTTATGTTTTAAAAGGAATTGATTTGGAAATCAACAAAGGTGAATATGTAGCTTTAATGGGACCATCGGGTTCAGGAAAATCTACTTTGATGAACCTTTTGGGTTGTTTGGATACACCAACTTCCGGAACTTATATTTTAAATGGAAAAGATGTAAGTCAAATGCACGATGATGAGTTGGCCGAAATCCGAAACAAAGAAATCGGATTTGTATTCCAGACTTTCAATTTAATGCCCAGAACGACCGCTTTAGACAATGTAGCCTTGCCGATGGTTTATGCCGGCCATGCCAAAACAGAACGCCACGAGCGTGCCGCAGAAGTACTCAGACAAGTGGGATTAGCCGATCGTATGGATCACAAACCCAATGAACTTTCGGGTGGTCAACGGCAACGTGTGGCAATAGCCAGGGCACTGGTCAACAAACCTTCCATTATTTTGGCCGATGAGCCTACCGGAAATTTAGATTCTAAAACTTCCGAAGAAATTATGGCGTTGTTTGGTGAAATTCACCAAAACGGCAATACGGTTATTTTGGTTACGCACGAAGAAGATATTGCCGCTTATGCCCATCGCATTATCCGTTTGCGTGACGGAATTGTAGAAAAAGACGAACGGGTAAAATAAACATTTTGTAACTTTGTTACATAAAGTTTATCGCTTATGAAAACCTTAATTATTGTCATGATCATTCTTTTTGTTGCAGTTATAGTGGTAACCCGAATGGCAAATAAACAAAGGGGAAATCGCCGTAACCGCAGCTTCAAAACCAATTATTATTCCAAAAAGAAACATGATTCAAAATGAAAATTGGAATACTCACTTGTGCTCGATTACCTGAACTTTTAGAATCGGATCAACAATTAATTCCGCTTTTTACAAAAGAAAATATTTCAGCAAAAGCTGTGATTTGGGATGATGAATCGGTTGATTGGACACAATTTGATTACCTTATTTTTAGAAATACTTGGGATTATTATCAAAAAGAAGCAGCATTTAATTCATGGTTAGATAAAATTGAATTATTGGGAATTAAAACGTTCAACCCGATTTCAGTTATCAAAAAAAACAAACATAAATTCTATTTGAATGAATTAAAAAAAGATGGAATTTCAATACTTCCGACGATCTTTTTAGAAAAAAATTCAACTTCAAATTTACACGATTTTATTCCTGAAAATTGGAAGAAAATTGTCATTAAACCTGCTTTCTCTGCCGGAAGTTATTTGACAAAATTAATCGACAGAAGCGAATTAGAATTCATCCAAACAGAATTCAAAGAGCATTTTGAAACCAAAGATTTTCTTTTACAGGAATTTCGTCCGGAAATAAAAGAAGCAGGAGAAAATTCGTTTATTTTTTTTAATGGAAAATTTTCGCATGCCGTCAACAAAAAACCTGTTGAAAATGATTTCAGAGTTCAAACTCAATACGGTGGAAAATATACGTTGATTAAACCCAAGGCCGCTTTAGTATCACAGGCAGAACTTGTTCTCTCAAAAATTCCTGAAAAACTTTTGTATGCCCGTATAGATGGGATTGTCATTGAAAATAAACTTCACTTGATGGAAATCGAACTCATTGAACCCGATTTATATTTTGATTTATCCGATGGGGCGAGAGAACGATTTGTGGAAGCTTTTTTAGAAGTTACTGAGTCCCTGAGTTTCTGTGTGGCTGAGTGAAAAAAACTTCGTAATTTAGCACCATAAAAACTCAGTTACTCAGCACCTCAGCAACTTAATAAAATGAAAATATACACCAAAACCGGCGACAGCGGAACCACCGCACTTTTTGGCGGAACTCGCGTTCCGAAACACCACATCCGCATTGAAAGCTACGGAACGGTGGACGAATTGAACTCGCACATCGGATTAATTCGTGACCAAGATATCAATCCGTTATACAAGAAAGTGCTGGTTGAAGTGCAAGACCGGCTGTTTACAGTTGGAGCCATTTTGGCCACACCACCCGAAAAAGAAGTGCTGAAAAACGGGCAACCCCGATTGAACATCAACCGAATTTCGGATACAGACATTCAATTGTTGGAAAATGAAATCGATACGATGAACGATGCTTTACCTCCGATGACACATTTTGTACTTCCGGGCGGACATACAACAGTGTCATATTGTCATATTGCCCGTTGTGTATGCCGCCGGGCCGAACGCCTGTCGGTGCATCTTCACGAAATAGAACCGACAGATGAGCAGGTTTTAAAATACCTGAACCGACTTTCTGACTACCTGTTTGTCTTGGCACGAAAGTTGTCATCTGACCTTCAGGCGGATGAAGTAAAATGGATCCCGAGGAAGGAGTAAATAATATCCCGTTGTAAGTTGACAGCGGCTCTTTTTATTACTCAAAAAAATACGTTCTTACCTTTGAAAAGTATGAAAAATTACTTTTTGGTAAAATAAATTACTTTTTACTTGACTATTTCAGTAGAAAATTTATTTTTGCATAAAATTAAATCGATAGAAGATGTATTGGACATTAGAATTAGCATCCTATTTAAGTGATGCACCGTGGCCAGCCACCAAAGATGAGCTTATTGACTATGCTATCAGAACGGGAGCTCCGCTCGAAGTAGTGGAAAACCTTCAATCTATAGAAGACGAAGGCGAAATATACGAATCGATGGAAGAAATTTGGCCGGATTATCCAACCGACGAAGATTATCTTTGGAACGAGGATGAATATTAAACAAAAATAAAAACAGCAGAAAGAAGTCTCACACGAGGCTTTTTTTTTGTTAAAAATTACACATTTAAAAATATAACATTATGAGTTTCATTAATAGTATTCTGAAAGCATTTGTGGGAGACAAATCCGAAAAAGATGTCAAAGCAATACAACCACTTATTACTAAAATAAAGGCATTGGAAAGCAGTCTTTCCGCTCTTTCACACGATGAGTTGCGTGCCAAAACCGTTTCTTTTAAAGAACGAATAAAACAGGCTCGTGCCGAAAAAGACGCAAAAATCGCTAAACTGAAAGCAGAAGTTGATCAAATTACCGATATTGATAAACGAGAGGACATCTATCTTTCTATTGATGCTTTGGAAAAAGAAGCTTATGAAATTTCAGAAAAAACATTAAATGAAATTCTTCCGGAAGCTTTTGCAGTGGTGAAAGAAACCGCAAAACGTTTCAAAGACAATACATCTATAACTGTAAAAGCTACCCCAAAAGATATTGAACTTTCTGCCACAAAATCTTATATTTCCATAGAAGGGGACAATGCGGTTTGGGCTAATTCCTGGAATGCTGCCGGAAAAGAAATTACGTGGGACATGATTCACTATGATGTTCAGCTGATTGGCGGGGTGGTGTTACATCAGGGAAAAATTGCCGAGATGCAAACCGGAGAAGGAAAAACTTTAGTGGCTACACTCCCGCTCTACCTGAACGCCTTAACCGGAAACGGTGTGCATTTGGTAACCGTGAATGATTATCTGGCAAAACGTGACAGTACCTGGAAAGCCCCATTGTTTGAATTTCACGGGTTAACAGTGGATTGTATTGACAACCATCAACCAAACACCGATGCCAGAAGAAAAGCGTATGAAGCCGATATTACGTATGGTACCAACAACGAATTTGGTTTTGATTACCTGAGAGACAACATGGCTCATTCGCCAAACGATCTGGTACAACGCAAACATAATTTTGCCATCGTAGATGAGGTAGACTCGGTATTGATTGACGATGCCAGAACACCATTGATTATTTCCGGACCGGTTCCGCAAGGTGACCGGCATGAATTTAATGAATTAAAACCAAAAGTAGATCATTTAGTTGCTTTACAACGTAATTTAGCCACCGGATTTTTAACCGAAGCCAAACGCTTAATTAAAGAAGGAAATACTAAAGAAGGTGGTTTTCAACTGTTGAGAGCTTATCGTTCAATGCCGAAAAACAAAGCATTGATTAAATTTTTGAGCGAAGAAGGCATCAAACAATTACTTCAAAAAACAGAAAACCAATACATGCAGGATAACAACCGCGAAATGCCTAAGGTGGATGAAGCGTTGTATTTTGTGATTGAAGAAAAAAATAATCAAGTTGAATTGACCGATAACGGGGTGAAATTTTTATCGCAAGATACCGATGAAAATTTCTTTGTATTACCGGACATTGGTTATGAAATTGCCAGAATTGAAAAAATGAATCTGGCTAAAGATGAAGAAGCAGAAGAAAAAGAAAAATTATTCCAGGATTTTTCCATCAAATCAGAAAGAATTCATACGCTTACGCAACTATTAAAAGCCTATACCCTTTTTGAAAAAGATGTGGAATATGTAATCATGGATGAAAAAATCATGATTGTAGATGAACAAACCGGCCGTATCATGGATGGTCGTCGTTATTCTGACGGATTGCACCAAGCTATCGAAGCCAAAGAAAACGTAAAGATTGAAGCGGCCACACAAACTTTTGCAACCGTTACGCTTCAAAATTATTTCCGTATGTACAGCAAATTAGCCGGTATGACGGGAACTGCCGTAACAGAAGCCGGAGAACTTTGGCAGATTTATAAATTGGATGTGGTAGAAATCCCAACCAACCGACCAATCGCCCGAAAAGACCAGGAAGATTTAATTTATAAAACCACGCGTGAGAAATTCAATGCCGTTATTGAAGATGTAACCAAGCTTTCGCAAGCCGGAAGACCGGTATTGATCGGTACCACTTCGGTTGAAATTTCAGAGTTGCTGAGCCGAATGCTGAAAATGCGAAACATTCCGCATAACGTTTTGAATGCCAAAATGCACAAAAAAGAAGCCGAAATTGTTGCCGAAGCCGGAAAACCGGGTATTGTGACCATTGCGACCAACATGGCCGGCCGTGGAACGGATATTAAACTCACCCCTGAAGTAAAAGCAGCCGGTGGCTTGGCCATTATCGGTACAGAACGCCACGATTCTCGACGTGTTGACAGACAGTTGCGTGGTCGTGCAGGCCGTCAGGGAGATCCGGGAAGTTCGCAGTTTTATGTTTCATTAGAAGATAATTTAATGCGTTTGTTCGGTTCTGAAAGAGTAGCCAAAGTGATGGACAGAATGGGCTTAAAAGAAGGTGAGGTAATTCAGCATTCGATGATGACCAAATCGATTGAGAGGGCTCAGAAAAAAGTGGAAGAAAACAACTTTGGAGTACGTAAACGTTTATTGGAGTATGACGATGTCATGAACTCACAAAGGGAAGTAGTGTATAAACGGAGAAGACATGCCTTGCACGGCGAGCGTTTGAAAGTAGATATTGCCAATATGTTGTATGATACCTGCGAAAACATTACGAACGAAAACAAAGCGACAGCCAATTTTAAAAACTTTGAATTTGAACTAATCCGTTATTTTTCAATTACTTCTCCCATAACCGAAAGTGAGTTTAACAAACTTTCAGAAGTGGAAATTACCGGAAAAGTGTACAAAGCTGCTTTGTCATATTATGAAGAAAAAAATGCACGAGATGCCCGAGAAGCCTTTCCTATTATTCAGAACGTTTATGAGAACCCAAGTAATCAATATGAGCGGATTGTAGTTCCTTTCAGCGATGGTCAGAAAACATTGAATGTAGTAACTGATCTCAAAAAAGCCTACGAAACTGAAGGGAAACAATTGGTTGCTGACTTTGAAAAAAACATCACATTGGCCATTGTGGATGAAGCCTGGAAAAAACATCTCCGTAAAATGGATGAATTAAAACAGTCTGTCCAATTAGCTGTTCATGAGCAAAAAGACCCGCTGCTGATTTATAAATTTGAAGCCTTCAACTTGTTTAGAGCCATGTTGGATAAGGTAAACAAAGATGTTATTTCCTTTTTATTTAAAGGAGACCTGCCCAATCAAAACCATGCCAATATTCAGGAAGCAAGAGAGGTTCGTCAGAAAGAAAATTATAAAACGTCTAAAGACGAAATCCCTAATTCGGATTCTTTAGCGGCACAAAACCGCGAAGCAGGCCAAACACAACGTCAGCCGGTTACGGAAACAATTGTTCGTGAAACACCAAAAATTAACCGGAATGATACCGTTACCATCAAACACGTGATGAGCGGCAAAACGGAAACCATGAAATACAAAAAAGCCGAAAGCCTTATGGCAAGCGGCGAATGGGTTTTGGTTTCTTAAAAAGTTAAAATACTATAATTTTACAATCCTCAGCATTAAACTTGCTGAGGATTATTTATATTTGTTAAAACTTAAATATATGAAAAATAAAATATTAATTTCATTCCTATTCTTTTTTGGAATTACGAATGCTCAGTCTGTTGAAAACTTAAGAAAAGGCACAACAAAAATGTATGATGCTTCTTATAATATGGAATTTGAAACCATACTTGACTTAACTTACCCTAAATTATTT